>Ga0268299_1000202_pt1 | contig 231685 bp, 183 predicted proteins | sample NOBtaG_FD_193484 | JGI IMG/M metagenome (GOLD analysis project Ga0268299, IMG submission 193484) | Activated sludge microbial communities from bioreactor in Nijmegen, Gelderland, Netherland - NOB reactor | ecosystem: Engineered > Bioreactor > Aerobic > Activated sludge | place: Netherlands... | reverse complement strand
CGCACCTCGTACGACGAGGCGTCGAACCTGCCGCTGTGGGACACGGTCGCGAACGCGATGTTCACGGTGAGCGGGCCGATGTCGAACGTGGTGCTCGACGTGCCGGTGCCGCCGCAGCACACGGTGAGCGGGCGCGTCACGCGCAACGGCGTCGCGCCGACGCTGATGTCGGCGTGCGACTACGTGGGCGACGGCCTGGTGGGCATCGAGTTCCAGCACCTCACCGACCGGCGCTTCGACGTGAACACCGCGGCGCTGTGCGAGAGCGCGACGATGAACAGCACGTTCCCGTTCACGGCGCAGCTGTACCCCGGCACGTACAAGGTGACGGTGAAGGCGCGCACCTCGTACGACGAGGCGTCGAACCTGCCGCTGTGGGACACGGTCGCCAACGCGATGTTCACGGTGAGCGGGCCGATGTCGAACGTGGTGCTCGACGTGCCGGTACCGCCGCAGCACGCGGTGAGCGGGCGCGTCACGCGCAACGGGGTGGCGCCGACGCTGATGTCGGCGTGCGACTACGTGGGCGACGGCCTGGTGGGCATCGAGTTCCAGCACCTCACCGACCGGCGCTTCGACGTGAACACCGCGGCGCTGTGCGAGAGCGCGACGATGAACAGCACGTTCCCGTTCACGGCGCAGCTGTACCCCGGCACGTACAAGGTGACGGTGAAGGCGCGCACCTCGTACGACGAGGCGTCGAACCTGCCGCTGTGGGACACGGTCGCGAACGCGATGTTCACGGTGAGCGGGCCGATGTCGAACGTGGTGCTCGACGTGCCGGTACCGCCGCAGCACGCGGTGAGCGGGCGCGTCACGCGCAACGGGGTGGCGCCGACGCTGATGTCGGCCTGCGACTACGTGGGCGACGGCCTGGTGGGAATCGAGTTCCAGCACCTCACCGACCGGCGCTTCGACGTGAACACCGCGGCGCTGTGCGAGAGCGCGACGATGAACAGCGCGTTCCCGTTCACCGCGGAGCTGTACCCCGGTGTCTACAAGGTCACCGTGAAGGCCCGCACCTCGTACGACGAGGCGTCGAACCTGCCGCTGTGGGACACCGTCGCCGTCGAGCGCCTGCTCGTGCCGTAGCGCCGGCTCTTCAGCCCGTCTGCGCCGGGGCTCACCTGCTGATCAGGCCCGCTCGAGCGGGTCGGCGTCGCCGCGCGTCGAACCGGCCGCGCTGGGACACGATAGCGGCATGCAGCGGCTGCGGGTTCCGTAGCTCACGGCATCATGACGAGCCGGCCCGATGCGGGCGCCGGCACCGCGATGCACAGGCGCATCGCCTCGACGTGGCCGTTCGGCTTCTGCACCAGGATGTACTCGCACTGCGTGCCGGCCGCGCAGCTCGCGTCGTTGCAGCACTTGTCGACGCAGACGCGCCGGTTGTTCTCGCAGAACTGCGAGAGACAGTCGGCGTTGCTGGTGCACGCCTGGCCGGCGACGCGGTTGCCCATGGTGGTGCGCGGCACGCACAGCGGCATGCCGGTGTCGGCGGGCTCGCCGGTGCCGCCGAGCGTACCGACCTGCGTCGCGGGGCCGAGCGCGGTGCAGTAGTTGCCGGCGCCGCAGTCGGAGTTCTTGCAGCAGGGCGCTCCGCAGCGGCCGTTGAAGCACGACAGCGCGCCCCACCGGCACTGCGTGCCGCTGCAGGTCTGGCCCTGGGTCAGCGTGCCGGGCTGCGAGGAGGTGAGCAGGCACTGGCCGTAGTACAGCGCCGGCGAGCTCGTGTTCCGGATGACGCAGGTCGTGTTCGCCGAGCAGTACGCATCGTTCGTGCACAGGTCGTCGCAAGCGCGGGTTCCCATGCCGTAGTTGAGGCACGAGCCGCTCTTGCACTGGTTGTCGTTCGTGCAGCTCGCTCCGGCGCCCGCCGTGGCCGTGATGCCCGAGGCCGTGCAGAGGTGGTCGTTGTAGCCGATGGTGAGTCGCGCGCTGCACGACTGGCCGGAGCCGCAGCCGTCGCCGACGCCCGTGCCGGTCTGGCTCCAGTTGCAGAACGAGCCGCAGGTGCGCGCTCCCGTGGTGTTGTCGATGGCGCACAGCAGCCGGTCCTGGCACGTGTCGTTCGCGGCCCACGCGCAGCTCTGGCCGACCGTGCAGTTCTGCGTCGTCTGCGCGTTGCAGTCGTTGTCGAGGCCGTCGCACAGCTCGGGCGCTCCGGGGCGGATGGTGACGGCGTTGTCGTTGCAGTCGCCCTGGCACTGGCTGTACCCGTCGCCGTCGTTGTCGGCGGTCGAGCAGCCGCACGTCTCGTCGGTGAGCCCGTTGCAGTTGTCGTCGACGCCGTTCGCGGGCAGGCAGCCGGGCGCCGCGGCGGTGGCGCACGCGCCGCAGTCGAACGACTTGCCGGGCCTCACGAACGCGTTGCCGTCGTTGCAGTCGACGCGGCCGGGCTGCAGGCCGGGCACGCACGCGCCGTAGGTGGTCGCGCAGGACGTGCTGTGGCAGCCCGGGTGCGTGCCGCACGTGGTCCAGCAGTCGCTGTCGGCGTCGAACGTGGCGAGCTCGTCGATGAGCGAGTCGCAGTCGTTGTCGCGGCCGTCGCAGAGCTCGGCCGCGCCGGGGCGAATCGTCGCGTCGTTGTCGTTGCAGTCGCCGTTGCAGACGGTGACGCCATCGAAGTCGTTGTCGGCGCCGCCGCCTCCGCTGCAGCCGCACACGTTCGCGGTGCCGCCGCCGCCGCAGGTCTGCGGCGCGGTGCAGCTGCCGCAGCTGAGCATGCCGCCGCAGCCGTCGGAGATGCTGCCGCAGTTCTTGCCTTGAGCGGCGCAGGTCGTCGGCGTGCAGCCACAGACGTTCGCCGTGCCGCTGCCGCCGCAGGTGAGCGGGGCGGTGCAGCTGCCGCAGCTGAGCATTCCACCGCAGCCGTTGGGGATGCTGCCGCAGTTCTTGCCCTGCGCCGCGCAGGTGGTCGGCGTGCAGCCGCAGACGTTCGCGGTGCCGCCGCCGCCGCAGGTCTGCGGAGCGGTGCAGCTGCCGCAGCTCAGCATGCCGCCGCAGCCATCGGAGATGCTGCCGCAGTTCTTGCCCTGCGCCATGCAGGTGGTCGGCGTGCAGCCGCAGACGTTCGTGGTGCCGCCGCCGCCGCAGGTCTGGGGCGCGGTGCAGCTGCCGCAGCTCAGCATGCCGCCGCAGCCGTCGGCGATGCTGCCGCAGTTCTTGCCCTGCGCCGCGCAGGTGGTCGGCGTGCAGCCGCACACGTTCGCGGTGCCGCTGCCGCCGCAGGTCTGCGGAGTGCTGCACGTGCCGCACGAGAGCATTCCGCCGCAGCCGTTCGGAATCGAGCCGCAGTTCTTGCCCTGTGCCATGCACGTGGTCGGCGTGCAGCCGCAGACGTTCGCGGTGCCGGCGCCGCCGCAGGTCTGCGGAGCGGTGCACGCGCCGCAGCTCAGCATTCCGCCGCAGCCGTTCGGAATCGGGCCGCAGTTCTTGCCTTCAGCGGCGCAGGTGGTCGGCGTGCACCCGCACACGTTCGCGGTGCCGGCGCCGCCGCACGTCTGGGGCGCCGTGCACGCGCCGCAGTTGAGCGTGCCGGTGCAGCCGTCGGAGATGGTGCCGCAGTTCTTGCCCTGCGCCAGGCAGGTCGTCGGCACACAGGGCATCACGCCGCAGACGTTCGGAGCGCCGCCGCCGCCGCAGACCTCGGGCGAGGTGCACATGCCGCACGACAGCGTGCCGCCGCACCCGTTGGGAATGGTGCCGCAGTTCTTCCCCTGCGCCAGGCAGGTCGTCGGCGTGCAGCCGCAGACGTTCGCGGTGCCGCCGCCGCCACACGTCTGCGGAGCGCTGCACGTGCCGCAGCCGAGCATGCCGCCGCAGCCGTTCGAGATGGAGCCACAGTTCTTTCCTTCAGCCGTGCAGGTGGTCGGCGTGCAGCCGCAGACGTTGGCCGTGCCGCCGCCGCCGCACGTCTCGAGGCCCGCGCACATGCCGCAGCTCAGCGTGCCGCCGCAGCCGTCGGAGATGCTCCCGCAGTTCTTCCCCTGAGCGAGGCACGTGGTCGGGGTGCAGCCGCAGACGTTCGCCGCGCCTCCTCCGCCGCAGGTCTGCGGGGCGGTGCAGCTGCCGCAGCTCAGCATGCCGCCGCAGCCGTCGCTGATGCTGCCGCAGTTCTTGCCCTGCGCGAGGCAGGTGGTCGGCGTGCAGCCGCAGACGTTCGCGGTGCCGGCGCCGCCGCAGGTCTGCGGCGCGCTGCAGGTGCCACAGCTCAAGGTGCCGCCGCAGCCGTCGGGAATCGAGCCGCAGTTCCTGCCCTGCGCGAGGCAGGTGGTCGGCGTGCACCCGCACACGTTCGCGGTGCCGCCGCCCCCGCACGTCTCGAGGCCGCTGCACGTGCCGCAGCTCAGCATCGCGCCGCAGCCGTCCGAGATGGAGCCGCAGTTCTTGCCCTGCGCGGCGCACGTCGTCAGCGTGCAGCCGCACACGTTCGCGAGGCCGCCGCCGCCGCACGTCTGCGGCGCGGTGCACGTGCCGCAGCTCAGCATGCCGCCGCAGCCGTCGCTGAGCATGCCGCAGTTCTTTCCGAGCGCGGAGCAGGGCGTCGGCATCAGCGGGGTGCACGTGCCCGCGACGCCGTTCGTGCAGGCGGGCGCGGTGGCCATGCACGCTCCGGTGCCGCAGACGAGCGTGGCGGTGTCGAGCTCCTCGTCGACGAGGCCGTCGCAGTCGTCGTCGCGGTTGTTGCAGACCTCGTTCGCGGGATTCACGACGCCGGTGCAACCGCCGAAGCCGCCGTCGGCGCAGACCTGCGTGCCCAGGCGGCACTCGCCGAACTTCGAGGTGCCGCAGCTGCGCGGCTCGCCGTCGAAGCACGCGGGCGTGACGTTCCCGCCGTCGGGCTCTTCGCCGGCGTCGGGCGGCTCCATGTGGATGCACTGGCCGGTGGAGGGCAGGCACACGAAGCCGGCGTCGGCGTCGCAGTCGGCGTTCGTCATGCACACGACCATCGCGTCGGTCGGCTCGCTGCCGCCCGCGGTGCCGCCGCCGCCCGTGCCGCCGTCTTGATTGACGTTGCCGGCGCAGTCGCAGCCGGCGGCGAGCGCTGCCAGCGCGAGCAGGGCGGCCGCTCTCAAGGCGCGACCCCGTACCAGTCGAGCCCGCCGCGCATCACGTTCGGCGCGCACTGCAGGTTGGCGCGCTGCCGCCAGCCGTAGCGGCTGAGCGAGGGCGCCGTGACGTAGCCGGCGTCGCCCTGGCCGACCACGGTCACCGCCGGCGCGCCCATCGTGCTTTTCTGCGGCCACTGCACGTCGGCGACGTGGAGCAGCTGGCACGGCGCCGGTACGCTCAGGTCGTCGGGCGGCATCAAGGTGTCGAGCGGGATGACGGCGGAGGGCGCGGCGGCTCCGCGCAGGAAGATGCGGACGGTGGGCTTCGGAGGCGGCAAGCAGCGGCCCGGCCCCTCGCCGGCATCGGCCTTCGGAGCGTCGAGCGCGACGCACGCGTTGCCCGCGGCGCAGTCGCAGCGCTCGCCGTCGCGGCACGCGGGGCCCACGGTGCACGACGTCATCGAGGGCGGCCTGCGGTCGTTGAACGAGTGCACCATCACGCGGTACGTGCACGGCCCGGCGCCGCACGGCGCGTCGTTCTCGGGGTAGTTCAGCGAGACGTTCTCGATCAGCTGGCCCGTGCCGATGTCGTCGAGGTTGAGCCGCGGGTCGTCGAACGCGCCGGTCTCGCCCCAGTCGAAGTCGAAGCCGGGCATGTTCTGCTGCCACAGCGCCGAGTAGCCGTTGATGTCGCCGGCGGTGCGGCCCGCGTCGCCCTCGTCGAAGAACGAGAACGGGCTCGACGAGGGCCGCACGAGGTGGAGGTCGAGGTCGACGCCGGCGTAACCGCTCCACGAGAGCTGCACGACGAGGTCTTTCTTGAGCGCGACCTCGAGCGCGAGCGTGGTGGTGGTGCTGTGGCCCTGCACGTCGGCGACGAGCAGCTCGACGACGTACGTGCCGGTCGCGAGCGGCTGGAATCGTGCCTGCCCGGGCACCGCGGTGCTGAGCGCCGGAGGCGTCGTGCCGGCCGGCTGCGAGACGAAGCGCCACTGCCAGGTGAGGCCGAGCCGGCCGTCTTCGGGGTCCGCGGTGCATGACGTCTGGTCCCCCGACGACAGCGCGCTCAGGGTGACGTCGGAGCGCGGCTGCAGGTCGCGCGTCATGCTGAAGTCGTAGCCGCCCATCGGGGGCACGAGCAGCGGCGCCCAGTGCATCGCGCTCGAGTAGTCGACGGGAGGGGAGCCGTCGCTCGGGACCACGCGCACCACGTTCGCGCAGACCTCCGGCGGGAGGTTCGGCCGCAGCGCACCGCTGAGGGGAACGCGCACGTCGCGCCGCGCGACGTCGTCGGACGCGATGACGACCTCGGCCCGGTAGCTCGTCTGCGTCTCGCTGAGCGGCTTGAAGCGCAACGGCACGTCGCGGCGGCCCATGGGCGCGAGCGTGAGGGGCAGCATCGGCGGCTGCGCGAGCTCGAACGCGGCGGCGTCGGCGCCCTCGAGGGTGATGGCTTCGACGATGAGGTCGACCGGGCCGTCGTTGTGCAGGGCGAGCAACGGCAGCGTGGGAATCGACGCGGGCAGCCGGCGCTCGAACGCCTCGGGCGCGAACGTGACCGCGGGCGGCATCAGCGCGACCGTCGCGGCGCAGCCCGCGTCGCCGTCGCACCGCGGCTCGACGCGCAGCGTGGGCGACGCGCCCTCGCCGGTCACGGGAATGCGGGTCTCGGGGTGGCCCTCGTCGTTCGACGTGATGACGATGGTGCCCGAGTACGCCCTCAGCGCCGGCGGCGCGAACTTCACCTTCACGGTGTGCTCGCCGAGCGGGCCGACCGACGCGGGCACGTCTTCCAACGTCAGCGCCGGGTCGCCCTCGAGCACGACGGAAGAGATGAGCAGGTCGATCTGGGTCTCGGCGCGGATGACGAGCGGCAGCTCGGCGGGGACGGTCGTCTTCACCTTCCCGAAGTCGAGCGAGATGGGGTCGACGCCGATGGCCGGCTCGAGCCGTCGAACCCCGCCGCCGCATCCCCGGCAGCCCGCCATGAAGATGAGGAAGATCGCGAGCGCGAGAGCACGCGCCATAACCCGTCAGAGACCTCCCCGGGCGGCGATCGGCCACGGTGAAGCCGATGTCGGCGATTTACCTACTGATCACGCCCGCCGAGAGCCGCAGCGTGAAGCGCTCGTTCGCGGTGAGCTCGAGCGGGTCGCCGACGCCGCGCCGCGCCTCGGGCTTCACCGCCGCCACCTGCGGGAGCAGCGCCGCCGACCACCAGAAGCGCGTGCCGCGGAACGCGAGCGAGGGGCCGATGAAGAAGGCGTCGCCCGCGTAGCCCCCGTGCAGCCACGCGAGCCGGTTCTGCAGCTCGATGCCGAACGAGACGCCGTTCGCGAGCGTGTACGAGAGGCCGGCGGTCTGGCGCAGGCGCGCGTCGCCGAACGGGGTGCCGTCGGCGCGCGACCACGCGGTCTCGGTGGCGCCGTCGAGGTTGAGGCCGAGCCGCAGCGGGCCCCACCGGGCGTCGGCCGAGACGAGGAGCGCGACCGAGAGCCCTCGGAGGCCCGCGCCGGCCTCGAGGTGGCTGCCGAAGGCGAAGTGCTCGCCGAGCTGCCGCCAGGTCTGCAGCCGCAGCGTGAGGCGCCCGTCGATGCCCGGGGTCTGCTGCGGCCCCGCGACCGAGGGCGTCGCGTCGACGAAGACGCCGGCCGCCCAGCTGCGCGGCAGCCCCTGCATGACGCCGGCGCGCACGTCGACGGCGGCGAGGTCGTCGGGCCGGCCCCAGCGCGGCGTCGCCCACAGCTGGACGTCGGTCTCTCCGCGCTTCGGCCCTTCCGAGTCCCACGTGAACGCGAAGTGGCGGCCGACGCCGGCCGGCGGCGCGGGCGGGGGCACGCCCCCGTCGAGCTCCGCGATCTGGGCCAGCAGCACGAGCGACAGACCCAGCATCGGCTCTTCACCCCGCCTTGCGCTTCAGCGACCACGCGAACGGCAGCACCTGCTCCGTGGCCTCGGGGTCGATGAGCAGCTTGAGCAGGTCGGTCGAGGTCACGAGGCCGATCAGCTCTCCCGTCGGCTTCACCACCGGCACCGCGCCGACCTTGTACGTCACCATCATGTCGGCGACGTAAGAGATGGTCGTGCCCGGGCCGCAGGTGTGCAGGTTCTTCGCCATCGCCTGCGCTACGGCGAGGTCGGGGAACTCGAGCTTGCCCTTCTCGTCCGGCTGGCCGTGCAGCATCAGGTCGCGATGCGAGATGATGCCGACGAGCTTCTCGCCGTCGAGCACCGGCAGGTGCCGCACCTTCATCTCGTTCATCACCGTCCACGCGAACGACAGGGGCGTGCCCGGGTCGACACACGTGACTTCGACGGTCATCAAGCCTTCTGCGCGCATCCAGCCTCCCGCCGCGCAGTGTACGCGAACGAATGCGTGATCGACGCGAGAACCTCTCGACGTAGAGTCCGTCAGTCGTGGCACTCTCGGAGAAACTGCGCGCGTGCGCGGAGCGCCTCGCGAACCGGCCCGGAGACCCCGAGGCGGTCGCGGTGCTCGAGGGGCTGCTCGACGCTCCCGCCGAGGCGGTGCAGGCCGCGCTGTTCCTCGCGCCGGCCTACGAGCGGGCGGGCAACGACGCCGCGCTCGAGCGCGTGCTCGGGCTCGTCGCGGCGCAGGCGGAAGGCCTGCCCGACCGGCTGCAGGCGCTCGAGGCGCTCGTGCGGCTGCACCAGCGGCGCGAGGCATGGCGGCCGCTCGCGGAGGTCCACGAGAAGCTGGCGTGGGTGCAGCCCGACCCTTCGCGGCAGCGCGAGGCGTGGCGGGCGGCAGCGCGGCTGCACGGCGCGAGGCTCGGCGACCCGGGCCGCGCGCTCGAGGCGTGGCTGCGCGTGCTGCTCGTCGACCCCGACGACGCCGAGAGCCGCGCCGCGGTCGGCGCGCTGGCGACCCCCGAGCTGAAGGTCAGCGGAGCCGCCGCCGCGCTGTGCACCGAGCTGCTCGCGAAGTCGAAGGGCCACGCCGAGGCGCAGGCGCTGCTCGACAAGCTCCTGCCTCCGACCGAGGCGCTCCTGCAGGCGCTGAAGCGGCTGCAAGAGAGCCACGAGCCCGCGGCGCTGCTCGAGGGGCTGTACCGCGCGGCGGTGCGCGCCGACGCGCTCGACGAGGTCGCCGAGGCCGTCGAGGAGCAGAGCGAGGCCGTCGAGAGCCCGGCGCAGGTGGCGGCGCTGCTGCGCTTCGCGGCGCGCGTGCGCGAGGAGCTGAAGCAGCCGCAGAAGGCGGCCCAGCTGTGGAACGATCTGCTCGCCGAGTCACCGCGCGACGCCGAGGCGCTCGATCACCTCGCGCGCCTGCTCGGCGAGACGGGCGACCCGCGGCACGCCGGCGAGCTGTCGGTGCGGCGCGCCGAGCTCGCTCCGCACGGCGCGGTGCGGCTGCAGGTCTTCACTCAAGCGGCCAGCTACTTCATGGCGGCGGGCGCCCACGAGGCGGCCTTGAGCGCGCTGAACGAGGCGCTGCGCGTGGTGGGGCCGGCCACCGACGCCGCGGCGATCGCGCGCGTGCAGCTCGAGCGCGGCATGCTGCTCGAGCGCGCGGGCGACCCCTCGGCGGTCGGCGCGTTCGCGGCGGCGGTCGAGGACAAGGAGTCGGCGACCGAGGCGGCGCTCGGCCTCGAGCGCGCGATGGGCAAGCCGCTGACGCGCGTGGCGGCGGCGAAGGCGCTCGAGCCGTGGGCGCGCCGGCAGGGGAACCCGAAGCGGCTCGCCGCGGTGCTCGCCGTGCGCGCCGAGGGCGCGGCCTCGACCGAGCAGCACCTCGAGCTGCTCGTCGAGCTCGCGCAGCTGCAGGAGCAGCAGCTGAAAGAACCGCGCGCGGCGCTGGGCGCTCTCATCCGCGCGTTCGCGCTGGCGCCGGCCGACGAGCGCGTGGGGCCCTCGCTCGAGCGGCTCGCCTACGCGCTCGGCGCCAACGAGGAGCTGCTCGCCGCGTACGAGGAGCACCTCGAGCGGCGCCCGTCGGACGCGGCGGTCGCGCGCAAGGCGGCGCAGCTGCACGAGTCGCTCGGCAACCGAGACGAAGCGTACGCGGCGTACGAGAAGGCGGCCGAGGCGGCTCCGAGAGATCTGCAGCTGCTCGAGGCGTTCGCGGAGCGCGCGCGCGCGCGCGGCGACCTGGCGCGGCTGGCGCGGGCGCTGCGCTGGCAGGCCGACGCGACGGTCGACCCGGCGGCGAAGGCGAAGCTCTTGCGCTCGCTCGCGCACCTGAAGGAGGACAGCCTCGCCGACCCTGCCGCCGCCGCGCACGCCTGGGAAGAGGTGCGGGAGCTGCAGCCCGACGACGCGCAGGTGCTGACCACGCTGGTGCGGCTGTACGAGCAGACGAACCACGTCGCGGCGCTGTCGCGGGTCGTGGCCCGGCAGCTGGAGCTGGCTCGCGCGGCCGGCGGTCAGGGCGTCGCAGCGCTCGCGTTGAGGCTGGCGCGGCTGAAGCTCGACGCACCGGCGGACGAGGTCGGCGCGCTCGCGCTCTTGCGCGAGGTGCTGAAGCTCGAGCCCGACAACGCGCAGGCCGTCGCGGCGCTGGGCCGGCTCGCGTCGACGCCGTCGGCGCTGCAGGCCGAGGCCGCGGAGCTCGCCGGCACCGCGCTCGACAAGCTCGGCGACTACCCGGTGGTGGTGCAGATTCTCGAGGCGCAGCTCGCGACGACTCCGCGCGCGGAGCAGCGCGCGGCGATCTTGCACCGCATCAGCGACCTGCAGGCCGGGCCGCTCAAAGACCCCGACCTCGCGTTCCTCGCCATCACGCGCGCGCTGCGCGAGGCTCCCCACGACGCCGGCGTGCTCGCGCGGTGCATCGAGCTGGCCGACGCGACCGGTGCCGGCGACGAGCTCGATACGCTGATCGCCGAGCTCGGCTCCGCGCAGCCTCAGGGAGCGGCGCGCGCCGGCCTGTTCCGCGCGCTCGCTGCCCGCTCGAAGGGCGACGCCGCGATCGCCGCGTGGTCCGAGGTGCTCGCGCAGGTGCCGAACGACGAGCCCGCGCGCGAGGAGCTCGCGAAGCTGTTCGAGGCCGCCGGCAGGCTCGTCGATCTCGCGGTGCTGCAGCGGCAGCGCGCCGAGAACGCGTCACCCGAAGACCGCCCGAAGGCGCTGCTCGCGCTGGCGGCGGCGCAGGAGCGCGCGGGCGAGCTCGACGAGGCCGCGTCGACGCTGCTCGGGCTCTTCGCGCTGAAGCCGGGCGTCGAGGCGCTCGCTCCGCTCGACCGGGTGCTGAACCAGCTCGGGCGGCACAGCGAGCGCGCCGAGGTGCTGCGCCGCCTCGCCGCTGAGACGACCGACGAGAAGCAGAAGCTGACGCGCATGCTCGCGCAGGCCCGGGCGCTGCTGGCCGCGAAGGAGCCTGCCCAGGCGGTGACGGTGCTCGGCGAGGTGCTGGCGCGCGCTCCCGACGAGCCGCGCGCGGTGGCGGAGCTCGTGACGCTGGTGCCCGACGAGGGCGCGGGCGAGCGCGCCGCCGAGCTGCTCGTCGGCGTGTTCAAGGCGAAGGGCATGGAGCGCCCGCGCGCCGCGGTGCTCGAGGCGCTGGTGGTGAGCCCGGGCGCGAGAGACCCGCGCGAGATGCTGCACGAGCTGTGCGCCCTGCACGAGGAGCTCGGCGACCTCCGCCAGGCGTATGCCGGCGCGCTGCGGCTCGTGCGCGAGGGCCCGCAGGACCGCGTGGCCAGAGAGAGCCTCGAGCGCGTGGCGTCGAAGGCGGGGCTCGAGGAGGACCTCGTCGAGGCATACGACGAGCTGCTCGAGGGCAACGTCGACGCGGCGGCGGGGCTCTCGATGCGCGAGACGATCGCGAAGCTGTACGCGGGCCCGCTGAAGAAGCCCGACCTCGCGGTGCGCGCGTGGGAGAAGGTCGCGAAGCTCGACCGTGCGGCGGTGGGCCCGCTCGAGGCGCTGAAGGCGCTGCACGAGGGGTCGCGCGACTGGGTGCGGCTCGGCGCGGTGCTGCAGAAGCTGTGGCCGATGAAGTCGACGGCGGCGGAGCAGCTGGCGGTGCTGCGGCAGCTCGCCGAGCTCGCCGACGGGCCGCTGCACGACAAGGGGCTCGCGGCCGAGACGTACAAGCAGATCCTGGAGCGCGCCCCGGGAGACCCGGTGGCGCTGCGGGCGCTCGGCGGCCTGCTCGACGGCTTCGGCAAGCACGGCGACGCCTACTCGGTGCTGGAGCGGCAGCTCGAGGTGGCGGCGACCGACGAAGAGAAGGCGGCGCTGTCGCTCAAGCTCGGGCAGCTCGCGGTCGGGCCGCTGGGCAAGCCGAAGGATGCCGTGGAGCACTTCGCGCGCGCGACGTCGCGCGACGAGGCGGTGCGCGGCCTCGAGCTCTTGCTCTCGCGCGAGCCCCCGCTGAAGGCACGCATCGCGCAGGCGCTCGAGCCGGTGTACCGCGCGCGGAAAGACGAGCACGCGCTCGCCGAGATGCTGGCGGCTCAGGCCGCGACCCCCGCGCGGCTCGAGGAGCTCGCGGTGCTGCGCGAGCGCCTGAAGCAGCCGGCCCTGGCGTTCGCGGCGCGGGAGCAGCTGTTCGCGCTGGCTCCGGAAGACGAGCGCCTGCGCGGCGAGCTCGAGCGGGTGGCGGCCGCGAGCGGCCAGCTCGAGACGGTGGCGAGCATGTTCCACGCGCGGCTGGAGCACCGCATCGGCGAGGCCGAGCGGCTCGCGCTCCTGCAGGCGCTCGGCGCGCTTCACGAGAAGCTGGGCCGCCGGCGCGCGGCCGCCGAGGCGTTCGAGGAGCTCGCGGCGCTGAAGCCGCGGGACCCGGCGACGCTCGAGAAGCTCTCGGTGCTGTACCGGGCCGAGGGGTTGTGGGCGAAGCTGCCGGCGCTGCTGCGCACCCGCGCGGAGCTGGCCTCCGACGTGGAGCTCCAGACCGAGCTCCTGCTCGAGCTCGCCGAGGTCGCCGAAGACAACCTGCACGACGACGCGGCGGCGATCGAGGCGTCTCGCGCGGCGGTCGAGCGCGGCGGGCTCGCGGGGCCGGCGCTGCCGAACCTCGAGCGGCTGCTCGAGAAGAGCGGGCGCTGGGCCGAGCTGCGCGAGCTGCTCCTGCAGCGCGCGGGGGAGGTCGAGCTGCAGGTGCGCGTCGCGCTGATCGAGCACCGGCACCTGCGCGACGACGACGCGGCGCTGGCGCGGTTGAAGGCGGTGCTCGGGCGCGACGACGGCGCGGGGCCGGCGCTGCTCGAGATGATGAGGAGCGATCGGCCTTGTGCTGCGGCTGCTGCGAAGGTGGTGGAGGCGTCGCTCGCCCGGGAGCACCTCGTCGAAGCGCTGGAGGTGCAGGCCGAGTGGGCCTCCGGCGAGGCCCGCAGCGCGCTGCTGCACCGCGTGGCCGACCTGCACGAGGGCGACCCGATTCGGGCCTTCGACGCGCTCGATCGGCTCTTGCGCGACGCCCCCGACGAGCCGCGCGCGCTGCAGCGCCTCACCGCGCTGGCCACGAGCGCGAAGTTCGAGCGCGGCCTCGCGCGCCTGCTCGGCGACGTCGCGCCGAAGGCGTCGCCCGAGACGCAGCGCACGATGTGGCCGCAGCTCGCGAAGCTGCGCGCCGCGACCGCCGACCCCGAAGGCGCGCTCGAGGCGTGGCAGGCGATGCTGCAGCTCGAGCCGAAGAACGAGACCGCGCTGGTCGCCGCGAGCGAGCTCGTCGAGGCCGCGGGGAAGTGGCCCGAGCTCGTCGGCCTGCTCGAGCGGCGCGTCGAGCTCGCGCCCGGCGGAGGCGCCGAGCTGCTCGCGCGCATCGGCGAGGTGCAGGCCGACCGCATGCAGGACTTCGCGGCGGCCTACGGCACGTACCGGCGGGTGCTCGAGCTCGAGAAAGAGAGCGCCGCGGCGCTCCAGCGGCTCGACGTGCTGTGCGTGAAGCTCGAGCGCTGGCCCGAGCTCGCCGAGGTGCTGGGCCGCCGCATCGCGCTCGGTGGCGATGAGACCCCGAGCTTGAAGCTGAGGCTCGCGAAGGTCCGCCGCGCGCGGCTCGCGAACGCGGCCGGCGCGCTGCCCCTGCTCGGTGAGCTCCTGCAGGAAGACCCGGCGAACGAAGCCGCGCTCGCCGAGCTGAAGGACCTCGCCGACGAGCAGCCCGGCTGGGAGCCCGCCGAGGACCTGCTGCTCAACACGTACCGGCGCTCGAAGGACTTCGTGCACCTCGCGGTGCTGCTCGACGCCGTCGCCAGCCGTGCGCTGAAGGGCGCGAAGCGCCGCGCGCTGTGGCTCGAGCTGGCGGACCTGCGCCTCTCGGTCGACGGCGACCCGCCGCTCGCGTTCCTCGCGATGGCACGCGCGTTCAAGGAGTCGCCCGCCGACGCCGCGCTGCGCGAGAGGCTCGGCGAGCTCGCGGTGCAGGCCGACGAGCAGGAGTCGTTCGCCGCGCTGCTCGACGAGGTGATGCCTCAGCTGGAAGGGACCGCCGAGGGCGAGGCGAGCCTCACGCTCGGGCGCCTGTGCCTCGACGCGCTCGACGAGGCCGAGCGCTCGGTGACGCTGTTCCGCCGGGCGCGCGAGCTCGAGCCGTCGCTCACGCCGCGCGCGCTCGAGGGCCTCGACGAGGCGCTGACGAAGCTCGAGCGGTGGGACGAGCTGCTGCAGGTGCTGGAGGAGCGCGAGGCCGCGGCGAAGGGCGACGTGGGGCTGCTGATGCGCATCGGCGGGGTGGCCGCCGACCGGCTGGGCCGCGACGAGCGCGCGATCGAGGCCTGGCGCGCGGTGCTCGGCCGTGAGCCGAAGCACCTCGAGGCGGCGCGAGCGCTCGAGGTGCTCTACGAGCGCACGGGCCACCGCAGCGCGCTGCTCGACGTGCTGGCGCTGCTCGAGAGCCTCTTGAGCGGAGTGCAGCGCGCGCAGGTGCGCATGAAGATGGCGCGGCTGTGCGTGAAGGACGACTACGAGCGCACGCTGGCGCTGTGCCGGAAGCTGCTCGAGGAGGACCCGCTCCACGCCGAGGCGTTCACGCTGCTCGCCGAGCGGCTCGAGGCGGGCGGGCGCTGGGCCGAGCTCGACCAGGTGCTCGAGGCGCGGCTCGCCGTGACGCTGTCACCCGGCGAGGCCGCCGAGCTCGGCTTCCGCCTCGGCGAGCTCGCGTTCAAGAAGCGCGACGACCCGAAGAAGGCGGTGCGGCACTACCGCGGCGTGCTCGAGCGGGCGCCGCGGCACCTCGGCGCGCTCGAGGCGCTCGAGGAGCTGTACGAGGGCTCGGGCGAGAAGGTCGAGCTCGCGCGCGTGCTGGCCGCGATGGCGACCGTGCGCGAGGAGCCCGAGCTCAAGCGGGCGCACCACCTGCGCCGCGCCGAGGTGCTCGCAGAGCTGGGAGAGACCGACCCGGCCGCGAGCGCGGTGCGCGCGGCGCTCGAGCTGAAGCCGGCGGGCGAGCCCGAGCTGCAGCGGCTGCGCGCGGTCACCTTGAAGCTCGACGCGCTGCCCGAGGCCTCGCAGGCGCTCGGGCTGCTCGCGGCCGCGCTGGAGCAGACGGGCAGGGCACCGAACGCCGTCGCCACGCTCTTCGAGCTCGCCGACGTCGACGAGCGGCGAGGCCACCCGAGCGGCGCGACCCGGGCGCTCGAGCACGTTCTGGTGCTCGAGCCGTCGAGCCGGCAGGCGTACGACCGCGCGCGGAAGCTCTACGCGAGCCAGCCGAAGAGCTGGGCGGCGCTCACGGCGCGCTACCTGCCGAACCTGAAGGGCGACGAGAAGCTGGCCGCGCTCGACGCGCTCGCGAGCACGCACGCGGGCGCGCTGAAGGACACCGCGGGCGCGTTCGGCTTCGCGACGCAGGCGGTGCGGCTCGACCCGGCCTCCGACGCGCGGCGCGCCTCCGCCGAGCAGCTCGCGAAGGGCCTGAAGAAGCTCGACGCGCTCGCCGCCGTCTACCGCGAGACGCTGAGCGGCCTCGCGTGGAGCCCTGCCTTCGCCGCGCTCGCGCTCGCGCTGGCCCGCCTCGAGGACGAGGGCCTGGGCCAGGTCGACGCGGCTGAAGGAACGCTGAAGAGCATTCTCGCGCACGACCCGGGGAACGCGCCGGCGCTGGACGCGCTGGCGGCGATGTTCGAGCGCCGCAGCCTGCACGCGCGCGAGGCCGGGTCGCTGGAGCTGAAGCTCGAGGCGACCTCCGACACTCCGGCGCGGCTCGCGCTGCTCGAGCGGCTCGCGGTGCTGCACGAGCAGAAGCTCGAAGACGCGGCGGCGGCGGCCCACGCGCTGCGGCGTCTCGTCGACGCGTCGCCCGAGCCGGGCACCGCGCGCAAGCTCGTCGACCTGCACCTGCGGCACGGGCAGTGGGCCGAAGCGCTGAACGCGCTCCTGCGGCTGCGCACGCTGACGCCGGCCGGCTCGCCGCGCGCGGCGGTGCAGCTCGAGATCGCGCAGCTCCACGAGCAGCAGCTGAACGACCCGGAGGCCGCGGTCGAGGCGTACCTGCAGACGCTCGAGCTCGACCCGCTCTCGGCGCCCGCGTTCCGCTCGCTCGAGCGGCTGTACACGAAGCTCGACCGGCCCGCCGAGCTGTTGCGCGCGTACGAGCAGCGCATCGCGGCGTCGAGCGTCACCGACGAGAAGATCGAGCTCGAGTACAAGTCGGCGGCCCTGTGGGAGAAGCGCGGCAACCCGCAGGCGGCCGACAAGTCGCTCTCGGCCGTGGTGGCGATGAAGGCCGACGCCATCGAGGCGCTCGAGGGCCTGCAGCGCCTGCGCCGCGCGGGTGGCCGCTGGCGCCCGCTCTCGGAGGCGCTGTTCAAGCACGCGCAGGTCGCCGCCGAGCCGTTGCAGCGCGCGCAGCTCTACACCGAGCTCGGCACCGTCGAGCTGGAGCAGCTGAAAGAGACCGCCGCCGCGGCGAAGGCGTGGTCGCTCGCGCTGGGCCAGGTGCCCGACCACCGCCCCGCGCTGAAGGCGCTCGCCGCGCTGCACGAGAGAGAGGGCCGCCCCGCCGACGCGGTCGTGCTGCTGGAGCGCGAGGCGAAGCTCGAGGCGCAGCCGCTCGCTCGCGCCGCGCTGGAGCACCACCGCGGCGAGCTCCTGCAAGACGCGTTGAAGAACCCGGGCAGCGCGCGCCTCGCCTACGCGGCGGCGCTGAAGTCCGAGCGGCTGTACCTGCCGTCGCTGCGGCGGCTGCGCGGCATCTACTTCGACGCCGGGGAGTGGAGCGACTACGAGGCGAACCTCTCGTTCGAGGCGAAGAACGCGCCGCAGGCGCAAGACCGCTACGCCGCGTCGCTCACGCTCGCGCAGCACTACGAGAAGCGGCAGAAGGCCGCTGAGAAGGCGGTGCCCTGGTACGAGCACGCGTTCGCCGTCTTCCCGCACTCGCTCGACGCGGCGCTGCCGCTGGCCGACCTGCTCGTCGCCGCGGCCTCGTGGGAGCGCGCCGTCGAGGTGCTGAAGGCCGCGGTGGCGCTGCTCGAGAAGGAGGAGCCGCGGCGCACCCGCGAGCTGATCGACCGGCTCACGGCGCTCGCGAACGCGCACCGCGAGCTGATGCAGCCGACGCTCGCGCTGCACGCGTTCGCGAAGGCGCTGCACCTCGACCCGACCGACCCGAAGGTGCTGCGCGCGCAGGCCGAGCTGCTGCAGGGCGGCGGGCACATCGCCGAGGCCGCCGACAAGCTGGAGCTGTTCCTCGAGCACCACGGGCAGACGCTGATGCGGGCCGAGCGCGCGCAGATGTCCATGCAGCTCGCCGAGGTGTACTGGAAGCTGAAGCGCGAGAAGGAGGCGCTGCTGTCGGCCGAGCGCACGCTCGACCTCGAGCCTTCGAACCCGGCGGCGCTCGCGCTGGCGGCGAAGGCGGCCGACAAGCTCGAGGCGTGGGAGAAGGCGGTGCAGCTCAAGCAGCGGCTCGCCGACGTCTCGCCGGACGACAAGCGCTACGCGCTGCTCGTCGAGCTCGCCGACCAGGCGCACCGGAAGCTGCTGAACCCGCTGCGAGCGGTGGAGGCGCTGCTGCAGGCGCAGAAGCTCAAAGCCCAGTCGCGCGAGGTCTGGGCCGCGCTGGCGGCGGCGTACGGAGGGCTCGGCCACAACCGCAAGGCGGCCGAGGCGATGCAGGCGCTGCTTGCGCACCCCGAGTCGACGCCGGCGGACAAGCGGAAGGACACGCTGTCGCTCGCCGACCTCTACGGGCGCGCGATGGGCGAGGTCGACCGCGCGGCCGACGTGCTCGAGCGCTCGCTCGATGAGGCTCCGCAGTTCGTGGAGGCGTTCCAGGCGCTCGAGGGTCTGCTCAGCCGCGCGAAGGACTGGAAGAAGCTCGACGGCGTCTACTCGCGCCACGCCGTGCGGCTCGGCAACGACCCGGGCTCGGCGGCGCAGCGGGCGGCGCTGTGGCGGGGCACGGGCGAGCTGCGGCTCAAGCAGTTCAAGGACCGGGCGGGCGCGCTCGCGGCGTTCGAGCAGGGCATGCGGCTCGTGCCCGACGACGCGGCGGCGCTCGAGGCGTTCGCGGGGCTCGCCATCGAATTTCCCGACCGCGTGAACGACGCGCTCTCGGCCTACCTGCGCGCGCTGCCGAAGAGCCCCGACCCGCAGCGCGCGTGCGCGGCGTTCGCCCGAATCGCGGAGCGGCGTGGCGACCTCGACACGGCGAGCATCGCGACGCGCGCCGCGGCGATGCTGAGCGCTTCGGGCACGGCGGGCGCGGTGACTCCGAAGCCGTTCCGCGCGCCGGTGGAGGACGCCGCGTGGCGGCAGTGGCTCCTGCACCCGTTCGCGCGCGGGCCGCTGGCCGAGCTGATCGCGCTGGTCTGGCAGCACGCGGGCGAGCGCTACGCGCCGGGGCTGTCGGACTACAAGCTGCACCCGAAGAAGCACGCGGTCGACCCGCGCACGGCCACGCACGAGGCGCTGCAGCACCTGGGCGCGGTGGCGAGGTCGCTCGGGTTCCCGCCGCTGGAGCTCTTGTCGCCGTACCTCGCTCCGCAGACGTCGCGGGTGAGAGAGGCGCACCCCGACGACGCGGTGGCGGTGAAGGTGGTGCCGGTGTGGCCGCCGCGCGTGGTGGTGGGCGAGCGGCTGATGACCGAGAAGCACCAGCCGTCGCTGTACGCGCTGATCGGGCGCGGGCTCGCGAACCTGAGGCCCGAGCTCCTGCTCTCGCAGCTGCTCGACGGTGACGCGCTGGAGCTCGTGGTCGAGGCGGCGCTGTCGCTCGCCGAGCCGGGCTACAGCTCGCCGTACGACGCGAAGATGCTGAAGGCCGACCGGAAGCAGCTCGACAAGTCGTTCTCGTCGGAGGCGCGCATGCAGCTCGGCGCCGTGTGCGAGAAGCTGCTGCAGACGTACCGGCCGGGGGCAGTGGCGCGCTTCCGCGAGGGCGCGAGGCTGACGCCGCTGCGCGTGGCGCTGCTGGTGGCGGGCGATTTCGCTCCGGTGAGGGCGCAGATCGCGTTCGAGGGCGAGCACGCCGATGCGGCGGTGCGCGAGCTGCTCGTGTTTGCGCTGGGAGGCGAGCTGCACCAGCTTCGGGTCGCGACGGGAACGCAGGTGGAGGCGAAATGAGAGCAGCGTTGGCGGTGCTGGTGCTGGCGGGGTGTGCGCACGAGAAGCTCGTGGTGCCTCCTCCGGACGCGCCGCTCGAAGAGCGGCTGAAGGCGTACGAGCAGCTGAAGCCGAAGAGCAACGGCGCCCGCTCGCTGGTGCTCGCGAACCGGCAGGAGGTGACGCAGCCCGTCGACCTGCTCCAGGTCGTGCCCCCCGGCTCGGAGACGGCGAGGGCGGTCGAGGCGTACGAGCAGAAGAACAAGCCGTGGAACACGCTCGCGCCGATCGCGGGCTACGGCTTCGGCGCCGGCGCGACGCTCGCGACGGCCAGCTACATTCCGCGCCTCTTCCAGCCCGGCCCGCAAATCGACACCGTGCTGCTGGTCACGACCGTCATCGGCGTCGTGGTGATGTTCGGCGTGCCGCTCACCTCGCTGCTCATCGGGCTGTTCACGGTGCCCGACTCGGAGGCCGAGCGGAAGTCGGCGTTCTCGTCGTACGACACGGACCTGAAGCGAAAGCTGGGGCTGCTGCCCGAATGAAGAGGCTGGCGGCCGTCGTGCTGCTGCTCCCCGTCGCGCTCGTCGTCGCGTGGTTCGGCTACACGCGGCACGTGCCGTGGTCGGTGCCGCCCGAGCACCGGCCTCCGGCGGCGTGGAGCGGCGACGGCGGGCTGCAGCTCACGTTTCTCGGCGTGAGCGGCTACGCGGTGACCGACGGCGTGACGACCGTGCTGCTCGACCCGACGCCGACGCGGCCCGACCCGTGGGCGCTCATCTCGGGCCCCATCGTCGCGGACCCGAAGCTCGGCGAGCAGTGCTGCCCGAAGGCCGACGTCGTGCTGGTGAACCACGCGCACTACGACCACGCGCTCGACGTCGGAGAGATCGCCGCGCGCACCGGGGCGCTCGTGGCCGGCTCGCAGAACGCGGTGAACCTCGCGCTGTCGCGCGGCGTGGCCCCAGAGAAGACGCGCGTGGTGAAGCACGGCGAGACGTTCACCGCCGGCACGTTCACCATCGACGTGCGCCGCTCGCGGCACACCGACATCGTGGTGTCGCAGCCGATGGCCGGAGTCATCGCGCCCGACGCGAAGGCGATGTGGTTCTTCGGCTACGCGCTCGACGACACGTTCGCGTACCGGCTCACGTCTTCGAACGGGGCGACGCTCTGGTTCCACCCCACGAGCACGTACGCGGCGGGCGAGCTCGGAGGCCTGCCGGCCTCGACGCTGATCGTGGGAGTCACCGGCGAGAAGCTGAACGAAGAGAAGGTGCGCGGCCTGCTCGGCGAGGCGCGCCCCAGGCGCGTGCTGCCGACGCACTACGACAACTTCTTCCAGCCGGTGGCGAAGGGCCTCGCGCTGATGCCCGGCGCGGACCTCGACCGCGACCGCGCGCTGTTCACCGGAGTGGACCCGAAGCTCGAGTGGGGCGTGCTCGACTACGGACAGGTGGTGACGCTGCCCGCCGGCGAATAGTCTCACCGGCCCATGACCCGACTGCTCGCCGCTGCGCTGACGCTGTCGCCGTTCGCCGCCCACGCCTTCTGCGGCTTCTACGTCGCCGGAGGCGGCGCCGAGCTGTTCAACAACGCCACCCAGGTGGTGCTGATGCGCGACGGCACGCGCACGGTGCTGTCGATGCAGAACAACTACCAGGGCCCGCCGGCAGACTTCGCGATGGTGGTGCCGGTGCCGGTGGTGCTGAAGAAGGAGCAGGTGAAGACGCTGCCGCGCGACGTCTTCTCGCGCGTCGACACGCTCTCGGCGCCGCGGCTCGTCGAGTACTGGGAGGTCGACCCCTGCTGGGTGGAGCCGAAGTACGAGTACCCGACGGAGGCGGCCCCGGGGATGCCGCCGCCCGCGCCGTCGCCCAAGGGAGGCGGAGCGCCGCTCGTGAAGGTCGAGGCGCGCTTCGAGGTCGGCGAGTACGACATCGTCATTCTCTCGGCGAAGGACGCGCTCGCGCTCGAGCAGTGGCTCAAGCAGAACAAGTACAAGATTCCCGCCGGCGCCGAGCCGCTGTTCAAGCCGTATGTGCAGCAGGGGCTCAAGTTCTTCGTCGCGAAGGTGAACGCGAAGAAGGTGACCTTCGACGACAAGGGCATGGCGAAGCTCTCGCCGCTGCGCTTCCACTACGACAGCGAGAAGTTCGAGCTGCCGGTGCGGCTCGGGCTCATCAACGCGAAGGACAAGCAGGACCTCATCGTGCACATCCTGGCGCGCAACCAGCGCTACGAGCTCGCGAACCTGCCGAACGTGACGATTCCGACGAACATCGATCTCGCTCCGTCGGCGAAGAGCGAGTTTCCGTACTTCTACGTGAGCCTGTTCGACCGCACGCTCGAGAAGAACCCGAAGGCGGTCGTCACCGAGTACGCGTGGCAGGCGACGAGCTGCGACCCGTGTCCGTCTTCGCCGCTCTCGGCGGAAGACTTCGCGACGCTCGGTGAAGACGTGCTCGCGAAGCCCTCGGGGCCCATCGACCCGTACAACCCGGCGACCGGGTTCGTGCTGACGCGGCTGCACGCGCGGTACGACAAGACGTCGCTCGGCGAAGACCTCGTGTTCCGCGCCGCGAAGCCGATCGTCGGCGGCCGCGAGTTCCTCACCGACGGCAAGGCGCTCGAGCAGGGCTCGCGGCCCGACGCGTTCAACAACTTCCAGGGCCGCTACGCCATTCGCTACCCGTGGAAGGGCGCCGTGAAGTGCGCGTCGCCGGTGTACGGCCGCTGGGGCGGGCCGTGGCCCAACGAGGCGCAGGCGGGCGGGCCGAAGGCCGTCACCGACACCGCGTTCGTCACGCGTGACCCGGCGAAGGTCGACGCCCACGCCGAGAGCCCCATCGCGGAGCTGGGCGTGAAGGGGAAGAAGGAGCGCGCGGGCGTCGCGCTCCGTCCTCCGAAGAAGTGACTCACCCTCCGGATTTCTGGTCGGGTTCGCTGCTCCCTCACGCCCGGCCGAGACTGCCGGCCGGGCGCTAATCCAGCGCTAATCCGCGGACGCTCACCCTCCGGGCTTGATCATCATGTTGCGGAAGCTCAGGTACTCGTTCTTGAGGGGCGTGTAGCTGTAGCCTTGCCCGCCGAAGAACGCCGAGAAGACCATCTTGTCGGTGGTGCTCCACAGGTAGCGCAGGTTCTGCCGCGCCTTGAGCGAGCCGTTCAGGTAGCCGAGCGTCTCGCCGGTGTTCATGTCGACGAGCAGCTCGATGGTGTTCCACCGGCCCTTGATCAGCTTCGCGTCGGGCGCCCACATCCAGTGCGTGCCGTAGCCGCCCGTGTCGATGCCGCCGGTGCCGCCGCTCACGCGGTAGAAGTAGAAGCTGAGCCGGCCGCCGCTGTTCCACATCAGCCGCCCGCTGTAGCCGCTCGTCGACGAGCTGCCGCCCGACGGAGCCGTGCCGCCGCCGAGGCCCGGCAGCTTGCCGCCCGCGCGGAAGTCGAAGTTGCCTTCCGGCATCACCTCGTAGCGGATGCGGTAGCGCTTCGAGCCGTTGATGGCGGTGAGGAACGCCGCGGCGCTCGAGCTCGGGCCGGTCTTGCCCTTCGGGCAGTAGATGCGGCGCGTGCCCGCGGGAACCGAGATCCACCCGCTCGTCGGCGACGTGAGCGCCTGCATCGAGGTGCCGGCGCCGGTGTCGAGGCCGGTGTCCACCGGCGGCAGAGGCTCGGCGTTCGGGTCTTCCTCCATCACCGGCGGCTCTGCGGCGACCCCGTCGACGACGCCTTCCCAGTCGGACTCGAGGTAGCTCACCTTCTCGTCCGCCTCGCCGCCGGCGGGCAGCGTCTCATCTGCCGCGGTGCTCTCGGCGGGAGGAGTGAAATCTTCGGGGTTGCCGCACCCGGCGACTGCGAGTGAACCGGCAACGAGACAAGCCAACAGAACCTTCGTGCTCAGACAAAACCTCACGAGTGAAAGGAGCTCGTCGATCGGCCACGCACGAAATGAGGCACGACGACCGATGCGACGAGTCGTTTGAGTTGAGCCGTTCGAACGACACCGGCTCGCGAGCCATTCCCGAACGGTGACGCCTACATGGTGTGGCGTTTTGGCGCGCTTTGGAAAGTGCAAGAGATCCAAGCGCCCGCCGCTGACGTACATTCGACCACGCCATGTCGGCTCCCTCGCCCGTGCAGGCGCTGCCGCGTCCGCGCTTCCAGCTCAGCCAGCTGCTGAGCGCGGGCGACGACGGCGCGTGCTACCTCGGGCGCGACGGCGACGGCCCGCACGTGCTGGTGCATCGGCTGAAGAAGGGCTCCGACCGGCTGCGCCACTTCGAGCAGCGCCTGAGGCTCCGCCGGCTGCTCGAGGGCCCCGAGCTCGTCGAGGTGCTGCACGCCGACCTCGGCGCGGACGAGCCGGTCATCGTGACCGAGCGCATCACGAGCACGCTCGCGCACCTGCTGGGCCAGGGCGCCCTCGAGCGCGACGTCGCGGTGAAGGTCGCGCTCTCGCTCGCGCGCGCGCTGCAGCTGGCCCACCGCGTCGGCGCCGCGCACGGCCAGCTCTCGCCGCACACCGTGTTCCTGCGCGAAGACTTCAGCGCCGCGATCGACCTCGCCTCTCCGGCGACCGGGCTCGCGCCGGACGACGAGCGCTGCCGCGCGCCGGAGGCCGAGCTCTCGACGGCGGCCGACCTCTACGCGTTCGGCGTGATGCTGCAGCTGATGCTCGGCGTACGCGCTCCGGTGAGCCCCGACGAGACGGCGACGGGCGTGCACGGCGCTCCGAAGGACGACCTCAAGCAGCTCGCGAAGGAGCTGATCGACGTCGAGCCGGCGTGGCGGCCGGCGGCCGACGACGTCGTGATCCGGCTCGCCGCGCTGCAGGCGAGCGGCGACGCGGCGAGCTCGGCGGCCACGACGCAGCAGGTGAGCGGCGAGCCGGCGCGGCTTGGCCGCTTTCGCATCGAGAGCTTCATCGGCAAGGGCGCGATGGGCCGCGTGTACAGCGCGGTGGACCTGGCCGACGGCACGAAGGTCGCGCTCAAGCTGCTCGACGGCGCGACGCAGTCGCTGAGCGCGCTGCGCCGCTTCCGGAAAGAGGCGCGCCTGCTCTCGGAGGTGAGGAGCCCGCACATCTCGAACCTCATCGAGATGAACCGCGACCAGGGCCTCTACTTCATGGCCGTCGAGCTCGTGGAGGGCAAGGACCTCTCGGCCCAGCTCAAAGAGAAGGGCCCCTTCGAAGAGGCCGCCGCGATCGCGATCGCCGCCGCCGTCGCGCGCGCTCTCTCCGACGTGCACGCGCGCGGCATCATTCACCGCGACGTCAAGCCCGCGAACATCATCACGCTCGACGTGCCGGGCGACGGGCCGATGGTGAAGCTCATCGACTTCGGCATCGCGCGGCACGTCGACGAGAGCGCGTCGCTGCAGCTCACCGAGGCGGGCGCGAGCATCGGCACGCCGGTGTACATGTCACCCGAGCAGTGCAAGGGCGTCGCGCTCGACGGGAAGTCCGACGTCTACTCGCTCGCCGTCACGCTGTTCGCGCTGGTCGCGGGCCGCCCGCCGTTCTCGGGCGGAGAGAGCCCCGAGGCGATCTTCACGCGGCACCTCTTCGAGACGGCTCCGCTGCTGCACGACGTGGCGCCGAAGGCGTCGCGCGACCTGTCGGCGCTGCTCGCGCGCTGCCTCGAGAAGGAGCCGAAGGCGCGCCCCGACGCCGCCACGCTGCTCGAAGAGCTCGAGCACCTGCTCAGGCACGACGTCTCGCGCATCGCGCAGCACCCCCTGCCGCCGAAGCAGGAGGGCACCGTCACGTACCGCTTCGAGTGGGACCTCAAGGCGGACCCCGCGGCGCTGTGGGCGTACGTCTCGAACACCGACCGGCTGAACCGCGCGATCGGCCTCGGGCCGGTGGAGCAGTCGTTCCAGACCGTCGAGGGCGAGGTGCTGCGCAAGGGCCAGAGCCCGAGCTGGCCGTTCGTGCTCAAGTGGCGCGAGCACCCGTTCGAGTGGGTGCACGGCGTTCGGCTCGGCGTGCTGCGCGAGCTGGAAGAAGGGCCGCTGCGCTGGTTCAAGAGCAGCGTCGACCTCGAGCCGCTCCCGAACGGCGGCACGCACCTCGTGCACACGATTCAGCTCGAGCCGCGCAACCTCGTCGGCCGCGCGACCGCGGCGGTCGAGATCGGCGTACGCGTGCGGCTGGCGCTGTCGCGCGTGTATCAGCGAATCGACGAGCTGGTGACCCAGGCGAGCGATCAGCCGGCGGCGATGGCCGACGCGTTCGAGCCTCCGCACGAGCTGACGGCCGAGCAGGAAGACCGGCTGCAGGGCATCGAGCGCCGCATGATGGAGCGCGGCGCGGACCTCGTCGCGACCGCGCGCCTCGGTGACTTCATTCGTCACGCGCCGGCGCAGTCGATCGCGCGCATTCGCCCGCTCGCGCTGGCGAAGAAGCTGAACCTCGACGCGCAGCAGCTGACCGTCACGTGCCTGTGGGCGGCGCGAGAGGGCGCGCTGCAGCTGATGTGGGATCTCGTCTGCCCGACGTGCCGCGCCCCCTCGGAGATGAAGGACACGCTGCGCGCGGTGAAGGAGCACGGGCGCTGCGAGGTCTGCAACATCGACTACGCGCTCGACCTCGCGAGCTCCGTCGAGCTCGTGTTCTCGGTGCACCCGCAGGTGCGGCCCGCCGACCGGCAGACGTACTGCCTCGGCTCGCCGGCGCACGCGCCGCACGTGTTCGCGCAGGTGCGCATCAAGCCCGGCGAGCGCTTCGAGCTTCCGATGCACCTCGAGGAGGGCCGCTACCAGCTCGTCGGCCGGCACCTGCCGTTCAAGCTCGACTTCCGCGTGCGCGAGCGCGCCGGAGCGACGCGGTGGGAGATTCAGCTCGCGCGCGGCATGCGCGTCGACTCGGGCCGCATGATGACCGCGGGCAGCCAGCTCATCGTGCTCGACAACGACACCGACCGCGAGCAGCTCGTGCGCATCGAGCGCGCGAAGGGGCGCGAAGACGCGCTGACGGCGGCGAAGGTCGCGGCGCAGCCGCTGTTCCGCAAGCTGTTCCCCACCGAGGTGCTGGCGCCGGGGCAGCTCGTGAACGTGTCGAACGTGGCGCTCCTGATGGTCGAGGTGACGACCGACGCCGACAAGCCGCTGACGGACTCGGGCTCGTTCGCGGGGCGGTACGCGCTGTTCCGGCGGCTCGAAGAGAAGACGGGCGCCGAGGGTGGGTCGGTGGTGAAGATCGCGGGCGAAGGCGTGGTGGCGGTGTTCTCGGACGTCGCCGACGCGGTGCGCGCGGCGCTGTCGTTCGGCGACGACCCGCTGCCGTTGCGTGTGGCGGTGCACCAGGGCCCGGCGGCGGCGGTGTCGCTCGACGAGCACATCGACTACTTCGGGCGAACGGTGCGCGAGGCGTCGCGGCTGCTCACCTGCGGCGGGGCGCGCGAGCTCGTGCTGTCGGAGGTCGCCGCGGCCGACCCGGCGGTGCTGCCGCTCATCGCGGCGCGGGCTTCGAAGAGCCGCGTCGACCTCACGCTCGGCGCGCCGGTGCAGCGCGTGCCGCTCGTGCTCGAGAGCTGAGGCCTGCTACGCCCCGCAGATGCCGGAGGCCGGGAGCCTGGCCATGATCTCGGGCAGCGCGAGCTCGGCGGCGTCGACGAGCCAGACGACGTCGTTCTTGGCCATGACTCGAATCTCGCGGCCCATGCCCTCGGCCCGGGCGACGCCGGTCCACACCGTGTCGCCGGCAGCCGTCGACACGGCCTGCGCCTCGACGGGCTTGCCGTAGAGCGCCAGCGTCTTCTCCACCAGCGCCTTCGGCGTCGCGCCGCCTTCACGCGCCGGGCGCACGGCGATGGCGGTCAGCGCGGCGCTGTCACCCAGCCGGTTGACGAACACGCCCGAGGCGAGCGCGACGCGCTCTTTCGCCACGGCCTTCGCCGCCTCTTCCGAGAGCGGGGCGGCGCCGGGGAGCACGCCCAGCGAGACGAGGTAGTCCTTGAACGGCGCCGGGTCATCGAAGCCGGCCCACCACTCGTCGCCCCGGAAGGAGATGACCTCGGGGAAGCTGCCCGCAATCGTGCGCGGGAACTGCGCGACGAGGGCTTCGACCAGGGGGCGTGAAGGAGCGGCCGGCGCGCGCCCGGCTGGCGCGGCGGGCGCAGCGGCGCGGAACTCGTCGACCGGCCACGGAGCCCTCGGCAGGGAGTACCGCACGGGCGCCGTGCAGGCTTCGGGGTCCCTCGGCGCGGGGTCGAGAGCCGGGGCTCGGTGAAGCAGCGAAATCGGACCTGGCATGCTCGACGCTCCTTGCGGAAGGGTTCACTCTCTTCTCGCGCGGCTCGAAGCCCGGGCAACGCGGCAGATCGCCAAAGAGCCTTGCGCGGGCGCCATTGGAAGGGCGGGGGCAAGCAGGCCCGGGCTCTCCCAAGTATCGAGAAATGCGCTTGTAGGAACGGGAGTCTCCACCTCGGAGCGGCCATGTCGCACTCGGGCGACAGTCGGCCGCGGGCGCAAAGCCGCGTAGCGGCTGCCTTCTCGAGTGGGCACCTCAAATGCACATGAGGCGCAAGGCTCCACTCATCGAAAGGCATCCCTCGTGTCGCGTGACTTCATCATCAGCTCTCTGTGCCAGGTACCGGTCGACGCGCCCGAGCTCGTGGAGGCCGACCGGGCCTCCGCCGGGGAGGTGACGGCCATCGGTACGAAGCTGGTCGCGGACCACCGCCGGGGCGGCGTCATCGACCTGTCGCGGCTGCTGGTGGCGGTGAACCGCACCCTGTTCCTCGGCGAGCTGACGCCGATCGCGCGCGGCATCGTGCTGGCGCGGCTGCTCGAAGAGATGGAGGGCGGTGACTGGATCACGGTCGCGGCCGATCTCGCGCACGGCCTCAACAACGCGCAGCTCGAGGGCATCGGCTCGTCGGGTCTGCTCGCGCTGAAGGCGGCGCTGAAGGCCGGCTGCCCCGAGCGCTGCGAGCGCGGGCTCGAGCGGGTGGAGCGCGTGCTGGCCGGCCGGGCTCCGGTCGAGGTCAGCGATGCGGGCGGGCTGTGGGTGGTGGCCGAGGGCTGGGGCGTGAGCGAGAGCGAGGCGCGGGCGGTGGTGCAGCAGGCGCTGCCCGACCTGCGCGGGCGGCTCGGCGGCAGCGTGGTCATCGCGGTGGCGCGCGAGGAGTCGGCGACGTCGCGCGGCGTGCTCATCGAGCACTACCGGCGCTGCGCCGCGGTGCTGTCGGAGCAGGGCCTGCAGACGCTGGAGCGCGCGGCGCGGTTCGGGCGCGTGCTGTTGATGCCGCAGGAGCAGCTGTTGCCCGCGAAGGCGCTCACGTACGCCGACAAGGCGATGGCGATGCTCGCGCGGCTCAACGCGGCGCTGCGCCCGGTGCGCGAGAGGATCTTCGAGCCCGCGTAGCCGTAAACTGCACCGCATGAGGACTCTCGTGCGGTACAGCTGGCCGATGGCGTACGCCATCTTCTTCGGCTCGCTGGTGGTCATCGTCTCGGACCAGCTCCTGCCGCCGTCGATGCATCGGGTGACGGCAACCGTCTTCGCGCTGTGGACGGCCGTCTGCGCGGTGTGGTGCGTCGCCCTCTGGGTGAGCGCGGCGCTCTCGCGCGAGGGCCGCAGCTCGAAGGCTCCGTGGCTCTCGGGGCTGGCCGTCGCGTGCAAGCTCGTCGCGATGTGGGCGTGGTTCCTCACGCAGGTCGTGGTGGTGAAGGGCCGCCCGCTGCGCGCCGGCGGCAGGCCGCATCGCACGGGCGTGCAGGGCGGCGACGACTGGAGCGCCGGAGACGGCCGCGTGCTGGAGCCGGAGCCCGAGCTGTCGGGTGTCGACTGGGTGAAGCTCGCCGGCGACGAGCACGCATCGGTGGCGGCGTTCTCGCGGCTGTCGCTCGAGCTGCTCGCTGCCGGAGCACCGCCCGAGCTCGTGGCCGGAGCGAACCGCGCTGCGCTCGAAGAGGTCGAGCACGCGCAGCTGTGCTTCCGTGTCGCGAGCCTGCTGAAGGGCGAGGCGTGCACGGCGGCGCCGCTGCCGGCGGCGGTCGCTCCGCTTCCTCCGCTCGACCTCGCGCGGCTCGAGCGGGAGTCGTTCGTGGACGGCTGGCTGAACGAGGGCGCGGCGGCGCGCGGCCTCGAGCGGCTGGCGGCGAAGGCGCGCACGCCGTGGCTGCGCGAGGCGCTCGAGGTCGTCGCGCGCGACGAGCACGGTCACGCGGAGCTCGGCGCCCGCATCGCCCGCTGGTGCGCGGAGCAGCAGGCCGCGCGCCGGCTCGCGGCTTGAGAGAGCTCTTCAACACCCCGTGCAGACGCCGGGCGCTCCGCGGTACGTGCCGGTCGTCAGGAACCACTGCTTCTGCCCCGCGGTTCCGGCCGCCGTGCTCGTCTGCTCGTTCAGGTGGTAGTGGTACACGGGCGCCGCCGGGCTGTCGGGCGTCGTGCCGGCGTGGCCTCCGAACGCGTCGAGCAGCGGCAGGCCGCCGTCGGCGTCGAAGCGGCCGTAGACGGGGTAGCCGTCGCGGAGCACTCCGATGAAGCGCGAGTCCGCCGACGACAGCGCGTAGGGCTCGCCGTGGTAGTGGTAGACGCCGCCCGGCGCGGGGTGAGCGCCGCAGACGTCGAACGTGCCGACCTCGGTGTAGATGTCGTCGCCGGGCGCCGCGACGTTGCTGAAGATGGGCACGCCGTTCACCGCGACTCCGACCGTACCGAGCGGCATCGCGGCGCTGATCAGGTCGGGCTGCTGCGGCACGGTCATCGACAGCGACCGCGTGGCGATGCGGTTCGGGTTCAGCATCGTGGCGCCGGTGTTCGCGGTGAAGCACGCGTCGGTCGCGGCGTAGTACGGGCTCTTGTAGTCGGGCCGCCCGTCGCTCTGCACGCGCACGCCGGTGCCGGTCACCGACAGCGAGACGCGGCACGAGAACTTCAGCCAGAAGCCGCCCAGCCCGGCGTCGGCGCGCTGGCCCTCGCAGGCGCTCACGTCGCGCTCGAGCAGCGTGCAGCCGTTCGTCACGGTCGCCGTCGCGGTCGTCGCCTCCGTCAGCGCGCACCCGGCGGAGCCGGCGTCGCTGCCGGCATCGGTGGGGCCGGGCGGTGAGCTGCAGGCGGCGGCGGCGGCGGTGAGCAGGAGGAGTGGGGCGCGCACGCCTCGACGTTAGCCTGCGCCGGCTACCTGGTGGCGGCGCGTGCCCCGCCGGATCCGCACGAGCGCCCCGAACAGGAGCCACGCCAGCGCGTCGGAGGGCGCACCGCTGCAGCCGCACCCGCCCGGTGTCTCCGCGCCCCCGGCGGCGCCGCCCGCATTCGCACCGCCGCCCGCTGTGCCGGCGGATCCGCCCGCGTTCGTTCCCGTGCCGCCGGCAGGCGATCCACCCGCAGTGCCGCCGCTGGCGCCACCCGCGCCGCCCGCTGAAGCACCGCCCGCCGTGCCACCGCTGGCGCCACCGGCGCCGCCGGCCGAGCTGCCGCCGGCCGACCCGCCGGCCGACCCGCCACCGGCGCCGCTCGGGAACCCGCCGTCCCAGCTGTCGGCATCGGAGCCGATCACCCAGAGCTTTCGGCCCGTGCCGTCGTCGGCCGAGAAATAGACGTCGCGACCCAGCTCGAAGAAATCGGCCGGTCCCGACGAGGCCGGGCCGGGGTTCAGGTCCGCCAGCCGCGTCGAGACGAGGGAAGCGGGGTCGACCGCGTAGAGCTCCTGGCCCGAGGCGAGGTCGGCGCCGCCGACGAGCAGCGAGCCGTTGCGCAACGGATGAACCGAGTACCCCGCGAACGGGAAGAGCTTGCGCGTGCCGGCGGTCGTGCCGTCGCTCAGCCACAGCGCGAGCTCGACGCCGTCGTCGGTGATGAACACCGCGCGGCCGTTCCAGCTGCTCGCGAACCACGGCCCGTAGACCGGCGGGCTCGCGCCCGGCCACAGGTCCTTCACCAGGCGCGTGGTCGCGGCCGTGCCGCGCGTCGCCCACAGGTCCCCGTTCTTCTCGTAGAAGAGGTCCGCGCCCGCGGTGCCGATGAACGTCCCGACGCCGGTGTCGAGCCTCACGCCGCCGTCGAGCGTGCTGTACAGCCCGCCCGAGGTGGTGGCGAACGCGAGCTCGCCGTTCCACAGAATCGGCGAGCCGGGTTGCAGCGCCGCCAGACCCCCGAGGCCCGGCACGAAGTCGATCGCGACGCGCGTGCCGGCCGCCGTGCCGTCGCTCACCGCCAGCTCGAAGCCCGCGTCGGTCCTCGCGTGGAACCACGCCGAGTCGCCGCGCGCGATGCAGCCCCACGTCGGCACCGAGCCGCCCGGGTAGGGAAACGACGCCACCTGGCGCGGACCTGCATCGGCTGCATCGACCGTCCACAGCTGCGTCGCGTTGGGCCCGAAGACGTCGCTGAGAAAGAAGTACGACGCATCGGTGGAGCACGGCTGCATGTCGAGCGCGCCGTGGCTGCCGAGGTCCTCGGCGACGCCCGGCCGGCCGTCGACGCGCCAGAGCCGGTTCGCCGTCGAGCGGAAGTACACGCGCTCGTGCGCCCGCACGAGCGGCGAAAAAGAGCGGACGCTCCCGGACCACAGCTGCCACGTGCCGGCGTCGGTGCCGTCGGTGCGCCACACGCCCTCGATCCCGGGCCCTCCCGCGACGAACACGAGCGCGCCGCCGAGCTCCGCCATCGCGCCCGGCGACGTGTCGAAGCGCCTCGGGCTCAGGTCGGCGACGAACGAGGTCGAGCCGGCGGTGCCCTGTGTCTTCCAGAGCTCGACGTCGGTGGTGCCCGGGCCCTCGGCGCGGAAGAGCACCTCGTTGCCGGCGAGGCCCGCGAACGCCACGCCGGGGTTCACGGTGCCGGTGCCCGCGTCGACGAGCACGAACGTGCCCGCGGGTGTGCCGTCGCTGACCCAGGGCGAGAGCGCCGCGCCGGGAGCGGTCGCGAGGAAGTACAACCGGCCGCCGAGGACCGTCAGCTCGCGCGGGTCGGACGACGCGCCGCCCGGAGCGAGGTCGAACGTCACGAGCCCGCCGTCGGTGGTCTCGAGGAGCCTGAGCTCACGGTTGGTGCCCGAGCTGTTGCCCGCGACGTACGCCAGCCGCGTGCCCCACGGCGTCAGGTGGGTGATGCCCGTCACGTTCGAGCCCGTGTGCGTGCGAGCGCCCCCGTCGGTGTCGTCGGTCGAGAAGAGCCGCTGGGAGAACGCCAGGTCGCGACCGACGAAGTACAGCCGATCGCCGACCGCGGCGAGCTCGCGCACGATGTCGATCGGGCCGGCGAGCACGCGAGCGGCGCTGCCGGTCGCCGGGTCGTAGCGGTAGAGCTGGCGGAGCGTGCCCGACGGTATCGCGGTGAAATACAGCCTCCCGCCCATCGGCGTGAGCTCGGTCGGCGTCGAGCTCGCAGCGCCCACGGCGATGTCCGCCGCGATGCCGGTGCCGCCGTCGACGAGGTCCGTGCTCCACAGCTCCTGCTGCGGCGAGAAGAAGCAGCAACTGAAGTAGATACGGTCGCCGAGCACCGTCAGCTCGGTGGGGCTGCCGGGCAGCGTGGTGACCGCGCGCGTGCCGGGGCCGGTACCGTCGGAGCGGAAGAGGCGGTTGCCGGTGCCCGTGAAGAACAGCTCCGAGCCGGCCACGGTGAGGTCGTCCACCCCGCCCTCACGCCCCGGAGTCGCTTCGTAGACCAGGCGCGTGCCGGCGAGGGTTCCGTCCGTGCGCCACAGCTCCGAGCCGTGAACTCCGTCGGACCCGGAGAAGTAGACGGCCCCGTTGAACGGCACGAGCCCGAAGTACTGCGGAGCGGCGCCGGGCTCGAGATCCGCGAGCAGCCGGGTGCCGGCCGGGGTTCCGTCGCTCACCCACAGCTCACCGCCCTCACTCGGCGTCTCGGCCCGGAAGATGGCGCGCGTCGCATCGAGGGGGGCGAAGCCGTGCGGCAGCGACGAGGTCGGCAGCGTCGCGGTGTTGATGCTCAGCGCGAGCCGCGGCGCCGACAGCGCCTGTCGCTGCGCCGCGTGCGAGTCTGGGAGCTCCGGTTCGGCACAGCCGGCGACGAGCACCACCGCCGCCACCCCACCTCGCAAGGCACGCATCCAGCCGTTCTACTACGGCTGGGGGCCGCCTACTTCGTCGCCGCGCGCTGCAGCTCGTCGAAGCCCGGCAGGCTCGACAGGTCGGGCACCAGCGCGATCTCGATGCGCCGGTTCGCGGCCTTGTTCTCGGGCGTGTCGTTCGGCACGGCCGGCACGGCGTCGCCGTAGCTCGCGGCGCTGATGCGGTCGGACGCGAGGCCCGCCTCGGTCATCGTGTGCAGCACGGTGAGCGCTCGCGCCGAGGCCAGCTCCCAGTTCGACTTGTAGCCCTTGCCACTGAGCGGGACGTTGTCGGTGTGGCCCTCGATCTGGAACTTGCGGCCCGGAATCGACTGGAGCAGCTGCGCGACCTCGACGATCGCGGCCTTGCCCTCCTTCGACAGGTTCGCCGAGCCCGACGGAAACAGAATGTCCGTCGCGAGCTCGACCACCATGCGGCCCTCGCGCATTCGCACCTTCAGCTTGCCGCTGTCGATCAGCGTCTTGAACTTGTCGAGCAGCGCCTTGAACTCGGCGATGCGCGCCTCGCTCTCTTCCTTGCGCTTCTTGAGCTCGGCGAGGGCGCTCTCGAGCGCCGACTTGTCGGTCTTCGTCTTGCCGTAGGCCTTGTCGAGCTCGTCGAGCTTCGTCGAGAGGTCGCGCTGCTTGTCGTCGAGCTCCTTGTTCTTCTGCCGCTCCTTCTCGAGCGCGGCCTTGGCGGCCGCGAGCTCCTTCTCGAGGCGGGCGGCGTTCGTCTCGCTGTCCGCCTTCAGTTGGTCGTAGGTGCCCTGGGTGACGCAGGCACCCAGCAGCAGCGTCGTCAGTCCGATGAGCGTTCGCATGGTGGCGCGAAGATACCGCTCGACTCCGTGGAGCCAAGCCCCCGTCGCGCGCCGCTGTCCGCTGCAACGTTACGATTCGGGAACAGCCGCCGCGTGGCCTGTCGCTGCTTCTGTCAACGCGAGCTTGGAGCGCCACCGCTCGAGCTGCTCGCGATCTCCGTCCGCGAACGGGTGGAAGCCGGGCTTGAAGAACGAGAAGTACTTCGGGGCGAGGCGCTGCATGCCGCCGTCGCCGTTGCGGAAGAGGTAGCGGAAGAGGTCGGCATGCTCGCGCGGTGAGAACAGCGTGCCGTCGTGCCACATCATGCGCACCTGCTGCTCCACCACGCGGCCCCAGAAGATGAACGTGGTGAGCGCCATGATGAAGCAGCGCTCGAGCCAGGTGCCGCCGGCGGCGCGGTACACGTCGAACGCGACGGCCTTGTGCTCGTTCTCTTCGAGCGCGTGCCACTGCCAGAGCTTCGCGACCTCGGGGTCGGCGCCGTTGAGGCCCGTCGTCGAGGTCAGCACGAGCTCGCCGAGCAGCGCGGTGAAGTGCTCGAGCGAGACGGTGATGGCGAGCTGCCAGCGCTTCGGCATGATGAAGCGAACGACGTCGAGCAGGCGCAGCACGCGGCGCTCCATCTGGGCGACCGGGTAGCCGAACGAGGCGAGCGTCTCGTTGTAGCGGGCGTGCTCGCGGCGGTGCACGCCCTCCTGGCCGCAGAACTTCTGCACGGCCTGCTGCAGCGCGGGGTCGGTGACGTGGTGGCGGTGGGCGTTGACGCTCTCGATGAAGAAGCGCTCGCCCTCGGGGAAGAAGATGCTGAGCATGTCCCAGAAGGCGGTGACCGCCTTGCGGCCGCCGACCCAGAAGCGGGCGCGGGCCGGCTCGATGGGGAAGGTGAGGTTCCTGACCTCGAAGGGCACGATGCTCATCGCGCGGCATTCTAGGCTGCATGCGTGGCCGCGGGTGATCTCGAGCATCAGGTGGTCGTGGCGAGCGCGGGCCCGGCGGGGCAGGACCGTGCCGGCGTATTCGGGAGCGGCAGCGGCCTCGTCGCCGTCGTCGCGGACGGAGCGGGCGGAACCTCCGGCGGCGGCGCCGCCCGCCTGCCCCGCGACTGGCTCGTGCAGCTGCGCACCGACGGTTGAGTCACGCCCGCAGCGTGCGCGCCGCGAACTCGACGAGCTGCGCAGCCTGTCTCAAGGCGGTCTTCAAGTTCTGCCCGCTGACGTGGATGAGCCCGTAGTGTGCCGTGTCCTTCAGGTCGAGCAGCCGGCGCAGCTGGCTCGCCGCTTCCGTGCCGCCCGACGCGATCTGCTTCAAGAACGTCAGCGCGAGGCGGTGGTCCTGCCCGCGACACCGCTCGCCGAGCGTGGCGCAGCACGCGGCATCGGACGCGGCGATTCCGGCCAGCACCGCCAGCGCAGCGGCGACGCTCATCGACTCGGGCACTGCCTCTTCGGTCGCGGTCAGCTCGGCGACTTCGAGGAACTTCCGCGCCTGCGCGAGCCGCGTCAGCGCCTCCGGCCGGCCGCACGCCTGGCGCCTCGCGGTCGCGCGGCTCACCTCACCGACCTCAGCAGCTCTTTGAACGAGGGCTCGACGAGCGTCACCGCATCGCGCTCGAGCTCCTCGACGATCTTCGGGCGCTCCCGCCGCAGCCGGCGCAGCTCCTGGCGCGAGATCTCCGAGACGTTGAGCGGGTTGCCGGTCCACCGCCGCACCTTCTCTCCGAGCCGATCGATCTGGCTCCGCCACACGCCCGGCTCGGTGCCGGGACTGACGAGGAACACGTCGATGTCACTCTCGAGCCCTCCGTCCCCCCGGGCAGCAGACCCGAACAACGACGCGTGCAGCGGCTGCACCTTCCACTCCGTCAGCTCGCCTCTGAGTCTCTGCTCCAGCTCGTAGCCCAGCCCGGTGAGTGCCTCGACCGCGCGCGCGGCCACGTGGTCGCGGTTGAACGCGTAGAGCGACGCGCGCCCCGCCTGCGTCGCCTCGATGATGCCGTGCTCGACGAGCCGCTTCAGCGCCCGGTTGATCCCCGCCTGTGACCCGCGCCGCACCAGCCGCGACACCTCGCGCCCGGTGAGCGGCTTGAGCGTGCGCGCGAGCGTGACCAGCACCTCGCCGTCCAGGCCCGCAATGACGGCGCTGTAGGGATGCGAGAGATCCACTCGTACTCACATGAGGCTGAAACGACTCACATGAGTACAATAGTACTCATTGGGGACAGGGGCCAGTGGCCGGCGCCGGCGGCGGAATCACCGCCGTGCCCGTCGCGTGGAAGGTCTGGTGGAAGCAGCCGAACTGCCGCTTCACCGAGTCGATGCGCCGGTAGATGCCGTGGCCGTCGAACCCGCCGTCGTTCGCGTGCTGCACCGCCGCGGCCGTGTAGCGCGACCCGTTCTCGGACTCGGCGTTCTGCTTCACCGGGAACTCGGCGGTCTGCGGCAGCCCCAGCGCGGCGAGGCCCGCCGTCACGCCCGGCCACACCTCGGGGCCCGCGAGCGGGTTGCCGTAGCCGAGCACGAGCGCGTCGTAGATGTCGGTCGTGAAGTACGAGTCGTTCTGGCTCACCGGCTCGTACACCGAGCGCGCGGGGTGACCCTCGAGCGGCCGGCGCGACAGCCGCGGAGTCGACACCAGCGGCTCCATCGGCTCCCACGCCATCACCATCAGCGCGAACGCCGGGTGCAGGAACTGCAGCTTCGCCGGAGTCTCGAGCAGGTCGCCGACCAGCTCGAGCGGCACGCGCTGGCCCGTCACGGCGAAGTACGTCCAGTGCCCGCCGGCACCGGTGGGCACGCACGCGAGAATGCGCGGGTCGACGGCGCTGACCAGGTTCACGTACATGCCGCCCATCGACTGGCCCTGCACGGTGAGGCGCGAGAGATCGAAGCGGCCCTCGGTCGCTCCGCCGCTCAGCGTCGCCGCCGGGCACGCCGCGAGCGCCGCCGCCGGCACGCGCAGCCGCTCGAGCGCGTCGAGAAACAGCCGCGACTCGATGATGCCCTGCCGGAACGTGTCGCGCATCACGACCGGGTTCTGGAAGTTCAGGTACGCGAAGTCGCCGAGCCCCGGAGTGCGATCGGCGCTCAGCGGCAGCGCCTGCCCCGCGACCGCGAGCCCGTGCGCGGTGAGCGTCGCCGCCGGCCAGATGCCGGGGTCGCCGGGCTCGGCGCCGTCGATCAGCTCGCGGGCCCGCCCGCCCGAGCCGTGGAAGAAGACGACGAGCGGCCAGCCCGCCGCCGGCATCGCCCCTTTGGGAATCGCGAACGACACCAGCGCGGTCTCGTCGCGCTGCTTCGGCGGCAGGCCGTCGGCGCCGTCGGCGTCGAACAGCCCCTCGGTGTCGAACGGCGCCGTGCCCTTCTGGAACTGCGGCATCGTGACGCGCGCGCGCAGGTGGCAGAACGGCAGCGCGTCGAAGCGCGGGTCGAGCTCGACGTCGAGCAGCTGCACGTCGACCGAGTACTTCATGCGCATCTTCTGCGAGAGCTCGGCGTTGGCCGCCACCTCGTCGGAGGTCGTGAACACCGTCGCGGCCGCCACCTCGCTGCGCGGCACCTTCAGCGTGTCGAGCGCGGTGAACAGCGGCGCGTAGAGCGCGGGCAGCTTCGAGGCCTTCGCGCCCGCCGGCGTCTTGCCGCCCGCGAGCTCGTGCAACAGCGGCGGGATGCCGAGCCGCGCGCCGTCGCCCGCACCGTACGAGCGGCGCACCACGAACGCGTGCGACACGCCGCCGCGCAGGACCACGCCCGGCCGCGGAGCGACCGCGAGCAGGTTGTCGATGGTGTACGGGTCGGCCGGCAGCGTGAACGCAATGACGGGCAGCAGCTTCGGAGCCTGGCCGTCGCGCAGCTCGACGAGCAGCACCGGCGACTCGGCCTCGGGCGCGTACGCCTCGAGGGTCTCGCGCTTCGCGACCGGGCCGTTGAAGTGGAAGTAGCCGACGGGAATCGCGGGGAAGGCGCGGCGCGAGGCGGCGACCGGCTTGAAGGGCCTCAGCTCCGGCAGGTCGGGGCCCGGCCAGCCGTCGACGTCGATGCGGCCGTCGTCTTTCTTGCGCGCGTCGGACGGCCACGGGAAGTCGAAGAAGGTGCGGCGGCCCTGGAGTTCGGCGTCGGGCTCCATCAGGGCGTACGTGCCGGTGCCGACACCTTCGGAAGCCGGGCAGCCGGCGAGCAACAGAAGAGCGGGGACGAGGGCGCGCGACACTGCGCCGACTCCCTAGCCGGTTTGGACGTAGAGTGCGACCCGCCATGCGCCAACTGATTCTGGTGGGGAGTCTGGTCGCAGTCGCAGCCTGGGCGAATCCGCTCGATTCGAACTTCACCGAGGCGACGCCGACCGCGACCATCGGCGGTGGGGGTGGGGCGACCGGCCTCGCCTGGGTGCCCGACACGACCGGCCGCATCTTCGTGCTGCGAAAGGACGGCGTCGTGCGTGTGCTGCAGAACGGCGTGCTGCAGACGACGCCGTGGGTCACCGAGCCCGCACCGGTTCAGACCTCGAGCGAGTGCGGGCTCATCGGCATTGCGTTCGACCCCGGCTTCCTCACGAACCGGTTCGTCTACTTGTTCATCACCAAGTCGACGACCGAGCAGCGCATCGTCCGCTACACCGACAACCCCGGAACCGGCACCGGCGGCAGCCGCACGGAGATCGTGACGAACCTGCCGACCCGTGGGGCGAACCACGACGGCGGCGGCCTCTTCATCGGCCCCGACGGCAAGCTCTACTGGTCGATCGGAGACCTCGGCAACGGCACGGGCGTGAACGCGGACCTCGTGAGCCTGGCGGCGAAGATGGGTCGCGTGCGCCGCGACGGCACGGTTCCCATCGACAACCCGTTCTGGGACGGAGCGGGCGGCAACGCTGACTCCATCTGGGCGCGCGGCTTTCGCAATCCGTTCACGATGACCCTGCAGCCTTCGACGGGCCAGCTGTGGATCAACACGGTGGGCACGTCTTACGAGACCATCATGGTGCCGGAGCGGGCTTCGCACTTCGGCTACAACACCTACGAGGTCAACCAGCCGGCCGGCTTTCAGCGCCCGAAGTTCTGGTACCGGACGGGCACGCCCGCCTCACCGGACATCGCGGCGGCCGCGAGCAACGGGCTCATCCGCGTCAACAACACGCTGACGGTGACGACGACGAACGACAACTTCTTCCTGCCGGGCCAGCGCGTGACCATCGCGGGCGCGGCGAACGGGTCGTTCAATGGCACCGTCTACGTGACCCGCCGCCTGACCGACCGCATCTTCGTCGCGGCCCAGACCGGCGCCAACGCGACCTCCGGCGGCGGCACGGCGACCTCGCTCGACATCGGGCGCTGCATCACGGGCGGCGCGTTCTACGACTCGAGCCGCGTGCCGGCGCAGTACCGCGGCAACTTCTTCTTCGGCGACTGCGTCAGCGGCAACTTCACGCGCGTGCAGCTCGGCGCCGGCAACGAGCTGACGGCCTCGGACCTCTTCTCGAACGGCCACGGCGCCGGCATCGACACCGAGCTCGGCCTCGACGGCGACCTGTACCACGTGCGCGGCGGCGGCGACGTCGTGCGCATGAGCTACAACGGCACGGCGCAGGGCCTCGGCGTGACTCCGCTCAACAAGTGGATTCTCGAGGGCACCAGCGGCGTCGTCGCGGTGCGGCTCAACGCGATGCCCGCGGCCACCACGAACGTGGTGGTGACGAACGGCGGCTCGAGCGATCTCAACATCACGCTGGGCGCAGCGCTGACGTTCACCACCGCGAACTGGATGACGCCTCAGTACGTGACGGTGGCAGCGGTCACCGACGCCGACGACGTGAACGACGTCGCCACGCTCACGTTCACCTCGGGCGCCTTCACCGAGATCGCGACCGTGAACATCATCGACACCGCCGACGACGGCCCGCAGTTCATCGTCGCGCCCTCGCCGCTCACCATCGCCGAAGGAGGCAACGGCCAGCTGCGCATCGCGTTCGCGCAGGCGCCGGCCGCCGACGTCACCGTGACCGTCGCGCGGACCTCGGGCGACACCGACGTCACGGTGATGCCCACGACGCTGACGTTCACCACGGCCAACGCGACGACGCCGCAGACCGTGACGGTGAGCGCCGCGCAGGACGGCGACTTCGACGCCGACACCGCCGTCATCTCGTTCTCGGCGGCGGGCCTCGTGACGAAGACCGCCGAGGTGCGCGTCACCGACGACGAGGCGACGCCGCCGGTGATCAACACCATGGCGCCCACGACGGGCTCCGTCGGCCAGCCCTACACGTACGACGTCAACGCGAGCGGCAACCCGGCGGCGACGTTCTCGCTCGACGTGCTCCAGACCGGCATGAGCATCGTGCCCGGCACCGGGGTCATCTCGTGGACTCCGTCGGTCACCGGCCCGCACAGCGTCACGGTGCGCGCGAGCAACGGCGTGAGCCCCGACGCGACCCAGAGCTTCGTCGTCACCGTCGGCGGCACCGCGGGCGGAGCGGGCGGCGGCAGCGGAACCGCAGGCGGTGCGACGGCCGGTGGAGCCACGGCCGGCGGCGCGACGGCCGGTGGTGCGACCGCGGGCGGCTCCGGCACTGCGGGTGGCGCGACCGCGGGCGGCTCCGGCGCTGCAGGCGGCAGCTCGACTGCGGGCGGCGCTGCGACGGCAGGCGGGGCTGCGACGGCTGGCGGCCTCGCGACCGCGGGCGGCAGTGGAGCGGCGGGCGGCTCTGGCACGGCCGGAAGCGGCTCGGCCGGCGGCGGCATGGACATGACTCCCGGCGGTTGCGGGTGCGGCTCGACGTTCGGCGCAGACTCGGCGATTCTCTTCGCCCTGCTCGCGCTGATCCGGCGCCGCCGTCCATGAAGAAGCCGTACCTCATCGCCCTCTTCGTCGTCGTCGCGGGCTGCCCCGCCGACGTCGGCCCGCTGCTCGGCGTCGAGCTCACGGCTCCCGCCGGCTCGGTCTTCACGAACGGCACCGTCGAGCTCTCGCTCAACGTCACCGGAGGCCCCGACAAGGTCGCCGTGCTGCGCGACGGAGAGGAGGTCGCGACGGTCGCGGCGCCGTACGACAAGGTGTCGCTCGACACCACGACGTGGACCGAGGGCGCCCACGCCGTCGTCGTCCGCGCCACCCTGAAGACGTCGTCCGCCGAATCCGCGGCGCTCAGGGTCAACGTCGACCGCACGCCGCCGCGCGTGACGTACCGCTGGCCCGAGGGCGCCGCGTGGTGGGCCGACGGCTTCGGCGTCGTCTTCGATGAGCGCGTCAACGTCGCCGCGAGCGGAGTGCTCACCGTTCAGTCGAACCCCGCCGCGGGCACGTTGTCTCTCAACGGCCAGGGCTACTCCGCGCACCCGACGCCTGCGTACAGCGCGGTGCCTTTCAGCGGCCAGGTGGCGCTCGCCGCCGGAGCGCTCACCGATCTCGCCGGAAACGCGAACGAAGGCGCGACCTGGTCGTTCGAGGTGACGAAGTGGGCAAAGACCTCCGTCGCAGCGGGGACGTCGCCGCGCGTCGCGATCGAAACGAGCGGCGCCGCGCTCGTCGCGTTCTCGCAGGCGGATCAGATCGTCGTCCATCGCGTTGCGGAAGGCCGGTCGACACCGCTGCCGCCGCTGGGCTCGGGTACCTTCGCCTCCATCGCCGTCGACCGCGCGGGCCGGGCGGTCGTCGTGCGGCAGACCGCCACCGATGTCGTCGCCGCCCTGCTCGAGGTCGACCACTGGGTCCCACTCGGCGCCACCGTCGGAGCCGGCGCTTCTCCCGACGTCGCGTTCGACTTCAACTTCAACCCGGTCGTCGCGTGGGTGGGCGCGGGCGCCGTCCACGTCTCGAGGTGGAACGGCACGGCGTGGACGCAGGCCGCGCCCGACATCATGAACGCCCGCGAGCCGTCTCTCGCGATGGACGGAGACACGCCCGTCGTCGCTTACGTCGAAGGCACGACCGTGAAGGTCGGCGGCACGGCGCTGAACGTGCGCGGCCGCAGCGCCGCACGCTCACCGAAGCTCGCCGCTGGAAACGGGCAGCTGTTCATCGCATGGGAAGAGGACGACGACGTCGCCTCCAGCATCCACGTCGCGCAGCGCGTGAACGGCACGTGGACGCGGCTCGGCCGCCCGCTCGACGTCGACCTCTCTCGCCGCGCGCGCGCGCCGGTGCTCACCGTCGACTCGACCGGCGCTCCCATCGTCGCCTGGGCCGAAGAGAGCCACTGGGGCCGGTGGACGCTGCCCATCTCGCGCTGGTCGCAAGGCGCGTGGACGTTCCTCGGCGGCGAAGAGATTACCGGCGGCGCGATCGCGGTCGCCGGAGCCATCGCGCTGAGCGGCGACGCGCCGGTCGTCGCCGCGCAGCAGTCCGGCAACGTCGCGGTGCACCGCTTCAACGGAGCGGGACTCGCGAACCCCTTCGGCATCGCCGCGCGCGCTGCCGCGACGAGCTGCTCGCTCGGCCTCGAGACCGGAGCGCCGCGCAGCTCGCTCGCCGCCACGAGCTGCTTCGACGTCACGCAGAACCCGCCGCGCGCCGCCGCCGACCTGGTTCCCTACGACCTCAACTCCCCGCTGTGGAGCGACGGCGCCCTCAAGCGCCGCTGGGTCCGCCTGCCCGCCGGCACGACGCTCGGCTACGCGGGGCAGGGCGCCTTCGACTTCCCCATCGGCACGATGGTGGTGAAGGAGTTCTCGTACGTGCAGACGCCCGGCGACCCCACCACGCGAAGGCCCGTCGAGACGCGCTTCCTGGTGAAGCGCGAAGACGCCGGCTGGGAGGGCTACGGCTACGAGTGGACCCCGGCGTTCAGCGACGCGACGCTGCTCGACGAGGCGGCGACGAAGCGGGTGACGTGGTCGTACGCGGGCGGCGACGGAGGCCACACGCAGATCTACCCGACGCGCGACGAGTGCCGCACCTGCCACGTGCGTGCCGCGGGCGACATCCTCGGGCTGCAGGCGGGGCAGCTCAACCGCACGCACGATTATGGCGGCGTCTTCGACGATCAGCTCCGCACGTTCGAGCACCTCGGCCTGTTCGGCGCGGTGTCGGCCGCCGACGCGGGCCGCTTCGCGAATCCGCACGACACCACCGAGCCGCTCGCCCGCCGGGTGCGCGGCTACCTGGCGGCGAACTGCTCGCAGTGCCACCAGCCGGGCGGAGCGCGGCCGACGCGCGACTTCCGCTGGGAGACGCCGTTCGAGGACACGCACCTCTGCGACGCCGGCGCTCCGTTCGGGGCGGCGATCGTGCCGGGGGACTCGATGAGCTCGCTCTTGCCCGCGAAGATGGAGGGCGTCGCGTTCGGCAACCGCATGCCGCCGCTCGCCACCGACGTGGTCGACACCGACGCGCTGTCGCTCGTCAACGAGTGGATCAACTCGCTGACCGAGTGCCGGTGACGCTCAACGCCGGACGCCACGGAACGGCGCCAGCAGCGGGATGATCTGCCGACCGTTTCGCCGATAGACCTCGAAGTCGCGATCCAACGTCATCAGCACACCGCCGGGAAACCGCTCCGTCAGCCGCACGAGGCAGCCGTCGGCGTATGACATCGGCACGCTTCGGTACTTCTTCATGAGCGCGCGAACGGCTCCGGCCTCCGGCGCCATCGGCTCCACTCTCAACCGGCCGGTCTCGACCTGCTCGACGAGGGCGTCGGACGCATCGCTCCCGACTCCCAACAAGAAGCACGCCTCCGTGACGACGGCTTCACACGTCACGAGCGGGCCTGCCGCAGCTCGGAAGGCGCTCACGGCCCAGAGGTGATGGCGCTCAGCGCGGTGAATCAACGCAACGAGAGGACCCGCGTCGACGAGGGTCAGCGGCGCCAACGCCCGAAGCCCTTCATGTGGCGAGGGTTCGTCGCGAGATCCGAAGGGCCTCCGGAGACCATGCCCGCGAGGTCCTTCCAGTCATTCCAGACCGGGTTGGACTCGCCGTCGTCCAGGGCTTCGATCGCGTCTCGAACGACGCGGGAGCGGGTCACCTTCCGCTGCTTCGCGAGCTTCGCGATGCGAGCGCTCTCGCGGCGCGACAGGCGAATGGTCATCATCGGCACGAGTCAACCGTAATACTCAGATGGCATGTGTGCAATACGGCGCCGCGCCGCTCAGCTGAACCGCAGCACGGCCCGCACCGGCTGATGGTCCGACAGCCCTTCGCCGTCGAGCACCTCGACGCCGTCGAGCCCGCCGCCGTGCACCGCGACGTGATCGATCGCCTTGCCCGGCCCGTGCCGCCGCGAGGGGCTGCACGTCGCCGCTCCGACCTGCGACAGCGCCACGCCCTCGCCGAGCAGCGCCGCGATGACGTCGCGCCCCGCGTTCAGGTCGCCCGCGAGCGCGCCGCGCGCCACCTGCCTCATCACGCCCGCCGCCTGCTGCAGCTGCCCGATTCCGTCTTTCCCGAACGACAGGTGCGTGTTCACCAGCCGCAGCCCGTCGGCGAGGTCCACCGCGAGCAGCCCCTTGCCGGAGTCCGAGCGGTACGTGAGCGCCTCCGCGACGCGCGCGCCGCCGCCCGCCACCAGCGTGGCGAGGTGCTCGCTGCGGTCTTCCAGCGGCCTCGACCACAAGAGGCGAATGCTGCCGGGCACCCGCGGGTAGCGGTGCGAGAACAGCGACGCCTTCACCCTCCGCAGCGCCGCGAGCTGATCTCCGCTCACCTCCTGCAGGCACACCGCGCTCACACCCGCGGCGAGCCAGCCGGCGACGCGCTCGGTGATGCGCTCGATTCGCACCGCCTCGCGCGGGAAACGCCCGACGACGTGCTTCGACCATTTCTCGCCGTGGATGCGGTGGAGCACGTTCCACGTGACGAGGTGCAGCCCGCTCATCAGTCGCGCGGTACCACCTCGACGTGCAGCCCCAGGCGCTTGCCGAGCCGCTCGGTCACCACGTCGACCAGCGCCGCGAGCCGCACGTCGTTCGCGTGGCGGTGCTGCGCGTACTTCACGAACAGCGCGTGCCCCTCTTCGCGTGCGCGCGCCACCAGCGCATCGAGCCCTGCGGCGAGCTCGGGCTCGGGCCGCTTCGCGAGCAGGCCCTCGAGCGACTCGGCGAACGCGTGCCGGTCGTGCAGCTCGCCGAGCACGTCCTGCCGCTCTTTCAAGAGCTTCACCGCCTCGGCCGCCTCGGGCCAGTCTCTGAGCGGAACCAGCGCGTAGCGCAGCCGCTTCGCCTTGATGCGCACCTTGTGGAGCGCCTCGGGGTCTTCGATCGACCCGACTGCCAGCGCCGACTCGGTGAGGTCGTTGTGCAGCCGGCGCAGCGCCGACGCGTACGCCCACGAGAATGGCACCACCGGCGCGCCGGGGCCGAGCGGGACCTCGAGGGAGTAGCGCGACAGGCGCTCCGACAGCTTGTCGCTGAGCTTCTGCGTGCGCGCGTCGAGCTTCACCACGTCGACCTCGCCGTTGCTCTTCAGCTGCTCGCGAGCGTGAGCGGCCGCGGGCGACTCGTCGTGCTTCAGCCACTCCTCGAAGACCTCGAGGTCGCGCGCCTCGCCGGTCGCCTCGTTCAGCGCCGAGAGCTGCTTCTGCGCCTTGCCGCCACCCTCGTCGAAGGTCTTGAGCCAGCTCCGCAGCTTGCGCAGCGCGACGCGGTAGTCGTGCAGCGCCTCGGCGTCGTCGGCCGCGTGCAGCCGCGGCAGGGTGCCGCGCCACTCGTCGAGGTACCCGAGCGCGACGAAGCGCACGCCGGCCGGCGCGGGGCTGTCGAGCACCTCATCGAGCGAACGCGTCACGACTCACCCCGGCCAGTGCGCTCACGTCTTCTTGCGCAGCTCCGCGAGCGCCGCCTTCGCCTTCTTGAGCAGCGGCGCGGCGGTCTTCACCTTCGCGGCCCACTTGTCGTGAACCGGCTCGCACAGCTTCGCGAACACGAGCTTCTCGTCGGCGGTCAGCTCGTGCACCGCGATCTTCTCGGTCTTGAAGTTCTCGAGCAGCAGGGGGCCCAGCTCGCGCACGCCCTTGCGGCCGCGCACCGCCTCGCCGGCGGCGTCGAAGACGAGGGCGTCTTGCACCTCTTTCGTCTGCTTGCCGAACCACTCCTTGTTCGCGACCACGACGCCCGGCTGGTAGATGGCCTCGGTCAGCGAGTAGTGCTTGATGCCCTTGTGCCAGCTCGCCGCGAACGTGAAGAGCGGCGTGTTGTCGAAGCCGTCGACGACGCCGGTCTGCAGGCTCGAGAGCACTTCGGTCACTTCGATGGGCACCGGAGAGGCGCCGAGCGCGCGGTACATCTCGAGGTGCGCGTCGTTCGTCTGCGACCGCATCTTCTTGCCCTTGAGGTCCTCGGGCTTCTTCACCGGCCCGAACGAGGTGCCGAAGTTGCGGATGCCGTTCTCGGCCCAGAAGAGGAGCTTCAGCCCCTTCGAGTCGAGCGCCTTGTCGAGGTCGGCCGCGAGCACCTTGTCGATGACGTGGTCGGCCTCGGCCATGTTTCTGAACAGGTACGGCAGCTCGAGCAGGCCGAGCTCGGGCACGACGTTCGCGAGCGCGCCGGTCGAGCCGCCCCAGATGTGAATCGAGCCGCGCTTGCACTCGGCGGCTGTCGCGTTCTCGTCGCCGAGCGCGCCGCCGAGAAACGGCTTCAGCTTCAGGGCGCCCTTGCCGGCGGTGTCGACGCGGGCCTTGAGCGACTTCATCTGCTCGCTCCACGGCGTGCCGTCGGGGGCGACCGTCGCGAGCTTGATGGTGGCCGCCTCTTCGCCGGCCTCGGCGAAGCGCGAGAGCGCGAGCGCGCCCGTGGTGACGACGCCGTACTTGAGGAGCTTTCGTCTGTGCATTCGGGTCAGAACCTTTCGCTCGCCTGCGCCTGGAGCTCCTTCGCCTTTTCCTTCTCGACCTTGATCTCGGGGGCGATGTCGGTGCCCTCGGGGCCCTGGTCGGGCGTCGCGAGCACCTCGGTCAGGAGCTTGTCGAACAGCGCGCGGTCGCCCTTCTTGGTGGCCCAGGTGTCGGCGTACAGCACGCGCGTGCCGGGGTAGTACGGAGCCTTCTCGAGGCTCTTCTCGAAGTGCTGCTTCGACTTCTCCATGTCGCCGCCGGCGAAGCCCGGCGCCACCGCGTAGAAGCTGCCGAAGTAACGGTCGACCGCGCCGTGGAAGAACCCCTGCTTGCCGAAGGTGGCCTCGGTGTCGAGCTCGAGCACGCGGGTCATGACGCCGCGGATGCGGTCCTTATTTCCGAGCGTCACGGCGAAGCCCTTCGCGCGGGCCCACTTGCCCAGCGAAGCGGCGTACCAGTAGGCAGCCTCGACCTCGACGGGGGTGCCGGTGAGGTACTGCATGCCGTCTTCGACCTTGCCGCCGCCGAGCACGTGCTCCTTGAACTTCGGGTTCGCGGCGGCGAGCGCGGCCTCACCGCGGCTGACGCCCTTCTCGAAGGTCGAGAGGTACGCCTCTTTGTCGCCGCGCAGGTGGGCGTCGGCGAGGAAGTAGTAGCCGTGCGCGAGCTTGCCCAGAGTGGCGGCGTCGTCGGGCTTGAGCGAGACGGCCTTCTCCCAGGCGGCGATGGCGGCCTCACAGCTGGCCTTGTCGTCGCGCTTCTTCCAGGCCTCGTCGCCCTGGGTGGAGAGGGACTCGAAGGTGTCGCCCTCGGCCTTGGCGGTCTCGGTGGGCTTCACCTCCCAGGTCGACTGGCGACCGGTGGAGCAGGCGACTGCGAGCGTCAGCGACAGCACGGCAGCAAGAATTCGGAAGGGCATAGGTGCCTCGCGCTTACCGGATCTTCCGTGGGGTGCGCAACGAAACCGGGGTAGAAGTCGAGGTGCACGTGACGAAGCTCCTGCGCCGTATCGACGACGCCTGGTACCGAGCCGAGCGCGCCCTGTGCGTCGGCCTCCTGTTCGTCATGGCGATCGCGGTCTTCCTCGACGCCGTCTACCGGCAGGCCGCCGACGAGGGCCGGCTCGAGCAGCTGTGCAAGCGCGCCTTCGGTGAGTCCGGCGGCCCCATCAGCACCGTCGTCGCCTTCGGCCTCGCGCTGTGGGTCGTCTACGGCGCGGTGCGCACCAGCAAGCGCGCCAGCCCCGTGCCGGCCGGCAAGGCGGCGCTCATCGCCGTGCTCGGAGTCGCCCTCGGCTACGGCCTGGTGCGCGGCATGGTCGTGCTCTTCCCCAACGGTCTCATCTGGGCCCAGTCGCTCGGCCTGGCCGGCATGCTGTGGGTCGGCTTCCTCGGCGCCTCGATGGCGACGAAAGAGAACAGCCACCTCACGCTCGAGGTGATGGACTTCATCTGGCGCGGCAGGGCGAAGGCGAACATCGGCCGCGTCGGAGCGCTCTTCGCCGCGGTCTTCTGCGCCGTCATCGGCTGGCTCTGCTTCCACCAGGTGAAGCTCTCGTACGGTGAGTGGGCCGAGTCGGAGGGGCAGGCCCAGCTGATGAGCGTCGGCTTCGAGGCGCCGCTGTTCATCGTCTACGCGGTGCTGCCGTTCAGCTTCACCGTGATGGCGCTGCGCTTCCTCGGGCGCGTCTTCGGCGCCCCCGAGAAGGAGCGCGAGCTCGACCTGAGCGCCGCGCACAAAGAGGAGGCCGCGACGAAATGACGCTCCTCCTCCTCGCGGTCCTCTTCCTGCTGCTCGCGGTGCGCACGCCGCTGTTCGTGGTCATCGGCACGGCCGCGATGCTCGCGTTCGCGTGGTTCGTCCCCGAGTACGAGTCGCTGATCAAGCTGCGCCCCAAGACGGCCGGCGAGCTCACGCTGCTCACGTCGAAGTCGGTGCTGCTCGCGATCCCGTTCTTCGTCATCTCGGGCGCCGTCATGACCGCGGGCGGCATCGCGGCGCGGCTCGTGAGGGTCGCCGACGTGCTGGTCGGCCACCTGCGCGGCGGCCTCGCCATCGCCTCCGTGCTGTCGTGCATGATCTTCGCCGCCATCTCGGGCAGCAGCGTCGTCACGCTGATCGCCGTCGGCAGCATCATGTTCCCCGCGATGCTGAAGGCCGGCTACCGCGAGATGTTCTCGCTCGGTCTCATCACCACGGCGGGGTCGCTCGGGTGCCTGTTGCCTCCGTCGATTCCGATGCTCGTCTACGCCATCAGCGTGACGGGCGGAGCGTCGGTCGAGGTCGGCGACCTGTTCCTCTCGGGCATCGGGCCGGCGCTGCTGATCGCGGGCATGCTCGCGCTGTACTCGTTCTTCCGCGGCCAGAGCGGCGCGGTGCCGCTGCGCCCGCGCGCGTCGTTCCGCGAGGTGCGCACGGCGGTGCGCGAGGGCGTGTGGGCGCTGCTCTTGCCCGTCATCGTGCTCGGCGGCATCGGCGGCGGCGTGTTCAAGAACGTGACCGAGGCCGCGGCGGTCAGCATCGTCTACGCGGCGGTGGTGGAGATGTTCATCCACCGCGAGCTGAAGCTGAAAGACCTGCCGCCCGCGATGCTGAAGAGCGTGACGATGATGGGCGCGCTGCTGCTCATCATCGCGATCAGCTTCACGCTCAACGCGTTCATGGTCGAGAAGGGCGCAGCCGAGGCGATCCTCGACTACATCAAGGCGAAGGAGCTCTCGCCGGTCGGCTTCATGCTCGCCATCAACGTGTTCCTGGTGGTGACGGGCGCGCTGATGGACTCCATCTCGGCGATCGTGCTGTTCACGCCGCTGATCGCTCCGGCGGCGGTGGCGCTCGGCATCGACCCGCTGCACCTCGGCATCGTGTTCATCGTGAACATGGAGATCGGCTACGTGGCTCCGCCGATCGCCACGAACCTGTTCGTCTCGGCGCAGCTGTTCGGGCGGCCGTTCGGCCAGGTCGTTCGCTCGGTGATGCCGACGCTCGGCATCCTCTGCATCGGCCTCGTCGTGGTGACGTACGTGCCGACGGTCGCGACCGGGCCGGTGTACTGGCTGAAAGGCCGCGACTTCTACCAGCCGTTCGGCGGCTACGGGCAGAAGCCCGCGGGCGGCGCCGACGCCGGCGTCGCCGAGGAGGCCTCCGATGCGGGCTCGAAGCCGATGACGCTCGAAGAGATGATGCGCATCGCGCGGGAGCGCGCCGCCGCCGAAGAGGCCGCGGCGCAGGACGCGGGCACGTGAGGTGGCAGGGCGATCGCCTGCAGGGCCTGCCGGCGCGGGTGCTGCTGCCCGAGCCGTACGAGCCCGGCCGGAAGTATCCGCTCGTCGTCTTTCTGCACGGCAGCGCCGAGCGCGGCACCGACAACGCGGCGCACCTGAAGGGCGTGCACGTGCTCGAGGCGCGCAAGGACGTCATCGTGGTGGCTCCGCAGTGCCCGCCCGGCGACACCTTCGGAGGCAGCTGGTACGGCGGCCGCTCGCGCACGCAAGACGCGGTGGTCGCGCTCGTCCGCGAGCTGCGCGCGAAGAGCTCGGTCGACCCGTCGCGCGTCGCGCTCGTGGGCTTCTCGATGGGAGCGATCGGGCTGTGGGAGATCATCAAGACGCACCGCGACCTCTTCGCGCGCGCGATGCCGATCGCCGGCGATCTCGAGCCCGACTCGGTGGGCGGCCTCGAGACGTTTCCCCTCTGGGCGTTTCACGGCGGCCGCGACGACCTGGTGCCGAACACCGCGACGCGGGCCGCGATGCAGCGGCTCACCGAGGCCGGCCGCTACACCGAGCTGCCCGGCGCGGGCCACGACATCGCGGCCGAGGTGCTGTCACGCCCCGACGTGCAGGCGTGGCTGCTGACGTAGCAGGTCAGCTCAAGCCGGGCGCGATGCCGCTGATCTCACCGTGCTGGCCGGTCACGCCGAGCGCCTGGAACACGGCGTTGAACACGGTTCCGTGGTGCAGGTCCTGCCCCTTGAGGTTCACGTGGCCGGCCGGCCTGAGGCCGCCGGCGCGCCCGCCCAGCAGCAGCACCGAGTTGTCGACCGAGTGGTTGGGGTCGGACCCGCCGTCGCCCGAGCGCTGCGCGTCGTTCGTGAGGCCCTTGCCGCCCTCCATCACGAACAGCGCGGCGGTGTTGTCGAGCACGGTGCCCATGCCCTCCTGCGTGGCCTTCAGCCTCGCGAGCACGTCGGCGTAGACGCCGACGAACCAGCGGTTCGCGGCGTTGAGGTTCGCCTGGGACGACGCGTGCTGAACCTCGCCGTGCAGCCCGCCGACGCTCTGCCATTGGGCGTGGCGCATGCCGCTGCCGGTCATGACCGACGCGCCGCCGAGCGTGATGACCCGCGTCATGTCGCACGCGAAGGCGAGCTCGATGAGCTGCGCGAAGAGCGCTGCGCGCGCGACCTGGTCGGGCAGGTTCGTGCCGAGCTGCGCCGGGTCGGTGAAGGCCGTCGGCTTCGTGCACGCCGGCGACACCACCGGCGCCTGCGTGGCCGCGAGCCGCTCTTCGAGCGACCGCACGCGCGTGAGGTGCTCTTCGAGCGTGCGCTTGTCGTTGGCGCCGAGCTTCGCCTGGAGCGCCTTGATCCGCTCCGCCGCGAACGAGAGGCTGCTCCGCCGCAAGCGGAGCTCGAGCACGACCTTCGGGTCGGGCATCGCGCTGGGCGGCATGAAGCCCGAGAACAGCTGGAGGTAGGCCGCGCCGGGAGACGTCTGCGCCTGGATGCCGCGGAAGACGACCGGCGGCTCGTTCGAGAAGCCCGTGGTCTGCTCGTAGCAGACGCTGTGCCCGCCGGTCTGGGGGTCGAGCTGGTAGTACAGGTAGCGGAACCGGCTGCTCATGCCGAGCTGCCGCGAGATGATCTGATCCGGCGACCACCCTTGCGGCCGCCACGTCACTCCGCTGAAGCCCGAGCGCACGCCGGTCATCACCGCGAACGGCGCCTGCCCGTGGTGGTCGACGTTGTACCCGCCGGGCACGTCGCGCGGCGCGCAGAACAGGCCCGAGACGACGCTGACGTCACCGACGAGCCCGCGGTCGGCGAGCGGCTGCAGCACGGGCGTCACCGCGTAGCCCGGCCCGTTCGTGGTGGGCGTCATCGCCTCCATGCGCGAGCCGCTGGTGACCAGCGAGGTCGGGCAGTGCATCAGGAAGTAGCGCTTGGGCAGCGCGGTTCCCTGCGCGTACGCGGTGCCGCTCTCGTTCAGCATGCACTCGAGCAGCGGCAGGCCGACGGCGGTGCCGAACGCGCCCTTCAGCACGTCGCGTCGCGAGAGGCGGAATCGCCGGCTCACGGCTGCCCCTCCTCGGCCCAGCGGACACGGAAGCGCGCGTCGAGCGCGACGGCGCGCATCAGCGCCCGGAAGTCGTGCCCCGACGCCTCGAAGGCCTCGTGGAAGCGGTCGACCACCTCGGGCGCCACCGCGCGGTCGCGCAGCGCGAAGCGGCCGAGCTGCGTCACCGCGCAGCGCGTGATGGCCGGGAGGTGGCGGTCGACGAGCTCGCGCGGGCCCGAGAACGGCTCGCCCCTGAACGTGCCTGCCCCGTCGATGGCGCAGCTGGCCCGGCCCGGCTCGCTCTCCCGGTAGCGGCCCTGGCCGTCGAGCCGCTCGAACCCGAAGCCGAGCCCGTCGATGACGGCGTGGCAGCCCGCGCACGAGCCGCGGCGGTGCGCGGTGTACGCGTCGGGCTTGCAGGCTCCCGCCGGCACCTCGACGCCGTTGTCGATGTTCACGTCCTTCGGGGGAGGCAGCACCGTCTGGCACAGCACCCGCCGGGCGAGGTGGGCTCCGCGGCGGCTGGGGAGCGTGTCGTCGACGCGCGTCGCCGAGAGCGAGAGGAAGCTGCCGTGGCTCAAGATGCCGGCGCGCGGCGACTGCGTCGCGACCCACGCGGCCGCCGGCGGAGCCGCAAGCCCGTAGTGGGTCGCGAGGGCCGGCGTGACGAACGTCTCGGCAGCGGTGAAGAGCTGCGTCCACTGCGAGGCCAGCGAGCGGGCGACGAGGGCCTCGGTCTCGGCGCGCATGTCGGTGGCGAGCGCCGGGTCGGTGACGAGCAGGCCGGTGTAGCGGAGCCACAGCTCGTGAAACGTGCGCTGCTGGGCGGCGGCGCGCGGGTCGTCGAGCATCGAGTCGACGAGGCTGCCCAACAGGGCGTCGTCGAGCGGCTGCGCGGCGGCCTGCTCGAGCAGCGCGGCCGGAGGCGATGCGCCCCACAGGAAGGCGGCGAGGCGCGAGACGAGCTCGCGGTCGGTCAAGCGCACGCGGCCGGGCTCGGAGGGCGTGCCGAGCTCGGCGCGATAGACGGTCTCGGGGCTGTTGATCAGCGCCATCACCACGCCCTGCACCGCGTCGGTGTGCGTGGGCGCGGCGGCGGCCACCGCCTGGACGAGGGCGTCGCGCTCTTCCGGGGTGACGGGCCTGCGCCACAGCCGCAAGCCGCAGCGGTCGACGAGCTGGGCGAGGCAGGTGGTGTCGACTCCGGAGCCCTGCGGCGAGCAGCCCGCGAGCGCCGCGACGTCGGCGGTTCGCGCCGACCAGGCGCGCGCGACCTCGAGCGCGACCGTCTCGAGGCCCTCGACGAAGACCTGGTTGGGCTCCTTGCCGGCGGCGAGGGTGTCGAAGACCTCTTCCTCGGCGAGCGTGGCCGGGTTGACCGCGCTGGCGGGGTCCGCCGGCAGGTGGGCGCTGGCGGCGCCGGCGGTGCCGAAGATCGCCTCGAGGTGGGCGTCGAGCTCGCGGCGGCTCACCCGGGGAATGGCGGTGGTGGGCGCCTCGAGGGTGGGCACCCGCTCGGGGGGCGGGGCCACCGGCGGGGTGACGATGACGCCGGTGCAGGCGCCGAGCGCTGCCGTGAGGGCGATGACCGGGCGCACGGCGCGAATCTATACCGGCCGCCGATGAGTTTCTGGCGCCGCGGCCGTCTCGTCTTTCGAACCCTTCAACGAAAGGCGAAACCCATGAAATGGCTGGCCGTCGCACTGAACTTCTTCCTCCCGGGACTGGGCTACATCGTCGCGGTGCCCGAGATGCGCCTCGCCGGCGTCTTCTTCCTGCTCGGCGCGATCGGCCTCACTGCCGTCGAGCAGTTCATGGGGCTCGAGCAGGCGCTGCCGAACGCGTTCAAGGTGATGTTCGCGACCGTGTTCGTGATGAACCTCGGGCACGTCGTGAACACGCTGAAGTACTTCAAGGAGCCTATGCCAGCTGATCGAGCTCGTCAGGGTAGTTGAGCCCGCAGTGCGTGAGCGCGAACAGCGCGGGCGCGCGCTCCTGCCGGCTGAGCTGCGACAGGTGCATCAGGAGCGCCTCGCGCTCGCGCCCGCCGAGCCGGCCGAGCGCGCGCGCCATCGCGAACGCGTCGTCCTTTCCGCCGAGCAGGAGCTTCACCATCGGCTCGACGGCGTCGGGCTCACCGAGCTTGCCGAGCGCGATGACGGCGTTGCGCCGCACCATGGCGTCGGCGTCGGTCAGGTAGCGGCGCACGGCGGGGAGGAACGCGGCCTCGGCCAGCTCGCCCGCGGCCCACAGCGCCGAGGCGAGCAGGTTCCGGTCTTCGGCCCAGAAGATGAGCTCGAGCCTCGCCCGCGCCGCTTCGCGGTGGGCCGGAAGGCGCGCGAGCGCGACCACGACGTTCGCGAGCTCGCGCGGCGAGGCCGAGTCGAGCAGCGGCCGCAGCTCGGCGATGAGCGCCGGGTCGTTCGACAGCCCGATCGCCTCGACCGCGTTCGCGCGCACGCGCGGGTCCTCGTCCTTCAGGCCGGCGCGCAGCACCGGCTGCAGCGCCGCCTGCTCGGCGCCCAGCACCGCCATCAGGCTCGCCTTCACGCGCGCCGACTGCTCGTTCTTCAGCGCGGCCAGCACCGCCTGCTGCACCTCGGGGCCCGAGAAGCGCCGCAGCGACCCGGCCGCCGCGATCTTGATGCTGCTGTTGTCGCTGCCGAGCGCGTAGAGCAGCTGCGGCACGAAGCGCGGGTCGGCGATGCTGCCCGCGGCGCGCAGCACGTTCTCGGAGACCACCGGGTCGGCGCTGCCCTCGAGCAGCTCGATGAGCCGCGGCACCACGACGCGGTTCTCGGGCTCGGCGAGCGCCTCGATGCTGCTCGACACCAGCCGCATGTCGTCGGTCTTCAGGTTGTCGAGCAGCGCGTCGCGGTAGACGGCCGCGAGCCGCCGGAGCAGCGGGAAGAACGCGGCGAGCATCAGCGCGATGAACACCCACAGCGCGACGGGGCTCGCGCGCAGCAGCACGAGCGCGCCGCCGGCCGCCGCCATCGCCGCCGGCTTCACGAGGCCCGAGTACACGAGCGAGGCGCGGCCTCGCCGCGCGCGGGCGAACGCCGAGAGCGCGAGGCTCATGCCCGGGTTCAAGACGACGTCTTTCTCGAAGCGATCGAAGACCTTCAGCAGCATCGCCGAGGTGGCGAGCCCGAACGGCGCGCCCGCGAGGGCGAGCACGAAGCCGCCGACCGGGTAGCTCGAGAACGTGCGGAACAGCCCGAACGTGGTGAACAGCCGCGCGCCGACGAGGCCGACGACGACGAGCTGCACCACGTTCGTGGCGACGTTGATGTTGCCGAAGAACGACGACAGCGAGCCGGTCGCGACGGTCTTCGCGACCGACTGCGTGAAGAGAAAGTCGATCGCGATGCCGCTGGCCGTGATGGCGGCGGTGAGCACGCCGACCCAGCGCAACAGCCGCGACTCGCGCAGGAGCTGTAGGCCGCTCTTCAGCTCCGCGCTGACGGAGGCGGAGGAGGCGTCGCCGCGGGCGCCGACGCGGTAGCCGTAGCGCGAGCGCGCGACGAGCGTGAGGCCGCAGCACGCGAGCGCGGGCACGACGAGCGTGAGAATCAGCCCGCGCGTGCCGAGCAGCCCGACGAGGTGCCCGGCCCCGCCGCCGATGACGGCGCCCAGGCCTCCGGCGAGCGTGAACGACGGGAAGTTGCGGCGCGCCTGGTCGGGGCTGAGCAGCTCGCTCGCGAGCAGCCAGAAGTGGGCGCCGATGAGCGTGGTCGCGGTCTCGACGAAGAGCAGGAAGATGGGCGCGGCGGCGGCTCCGGCGTCGTCGTGGAAGACGCCCGTCGCGGCGACGCCGGCGCCGAAGACTCCGAACATGACGCCGAGCAGCGAGGCGCGGCCGACGCGGTCGACGACCGTGAACAGCGCGAGCGTGACCAGCGCGACGGTGAGCGAGAGGCCCAGGTAGACCCACGCGAGCGCCGCGCTGCCGCCGCTCTCGACGAGCCACGTGTACGCGACGACGCGGCCCTGGACGGCGAGCCAGGTTTGCGAGACGAGCAGCGCGCGCAGCAGCCAGGCGCGGCGCTCAGCAGACTTGTGGCTGTCCATTCACGAGTGGCGCCGCCAATCTAGGCGACTCGCCCGTGTTCGTCTCAGCGGTTTCGCGCGCGCCGCCGCAGGAGGAGCGCTGCCAGCAGGAGCCACGAAGCGCCGGCGCTGGTGCAGCCGCAGCCGCTGACGGCCTCATGCTCGCCGCCGGTGTCCGAGCCGCCCGCGGTCGCGATGCCGGAGCCGCCGGCCGTCGCCGGGTTGGAGCCGCCCGCGGCTCCTCCGGCGGTTCCACCGGTGCCGCCTGCAGTCGGCACGCCCCCCGCGCTGCCGCCCGCTGCGCCAGAACCGCCCGCTGCCGGTGAGCCGCCCGCCGTGGCGCCTCCTGCGGTGCCACTTCCTCCTGCCGTTCCGCCGCTGCCGCCGCCGGTGCCGCCGGGGCACGTGCCTCCGGAGCAGGGCGAGCCGCAGCTCGTGCCCGACCACGTCGAGGGGTCGGCGAGGGCGTACAGGTTGTGGAGCAGCAGGTAGTCGAGCCCGCTGAAGCGCAGGCCCTCGGCGCCCGAGCCGACGTAGTGCTGCGACTTCGGACGGAAGAAGCGGTGGTTCGTGGTCCACCCGTGCACGGCCGGAGGGCCCGGCATCGGGTTCACCGGCTCGGCCCCGGCCGGCAGCTCGTCGAGCATCGTGCGCGCCTTCGTCGACACCTCGCTCGCGACGCTGCAGTAGCCGGTCGCGCCGCCCGCGTAGAGCACGCGGTGCAGGAGCGGGTACGCGACCCAGTCCTGCGGGCGACCGAGCGTGGTGAGGTCGCTCGCGGTCGTCGCGCCCCAGCCGTTGCCGACGGCCGCGACCGCCATCGCCATGTGGAGGTTGTTCACGTTGCTGTACACGGGCGCCGCCGGGCTCTTCAGCAGCGACCACGCCGTGTCGAAGATTCCCGACGTCGCCGGCATGACCGCGCCGTCGGTGCAGAACGCGAGGGCGAGCTTCGTGCCGCCCGAGAAGCCCGAGGCCGCCTCGCCGCGGTTCACGTTGCGGTTGCCGCAGGCGGGGTTCTTGATGGTCCACCCGCTCGCGGACATGTGCGTGCCGATGCGGCCGGCGAGCTGAATCGCCCACGCGCGCAGGCCTCGGCCCTGAACGGTCACGTTCGCGGGGATGAGGTGCTTCACGAGCGCGAGGCCGATCAGCAGGTGGTAGACCTGATCCTGGCTCATCTCTTTGTTGGTGAGCGTGGGGTCGACGAAGTCCGACTGCGTCGACGTCAGCATGCCGCCGACGCGCGTGTGCATGTTCGACGGCACGTCGTCGCGGATGAAGAAGCCGTTCAGCGCGTTCAGCTGCGTGCACGGAGGCGGGAACGCCGAGTCGGCGACCTCGTCGAGGCGCTCGAGCGCGCGCAGCGCGAGGTAGAGCTCGTCGAGCGCGGCCTGGGCCCGCATCGCGTCGCCCTGCGAGGCGCCGGGGAACGCGGAGGGCTGCGAGAGAATCTCCCACTCGGTCGCGAGCACGCCGAGGTACCAGCCGAGCACGATGGTGGCGTCGGCGAACTTGAGGTAGCCCTGCGCCTCGCTGCGCTCCTGCGCCGGCACGCTCTCGCCGGGGCCCGAGCCCTTCACCAGGAAGTCGGTGGTGAGGCGCGCGCGCAGGCTCCAGTACTTGCCGAGGTTCTGCGCCGTCGTCTGCGCCGAGGCGGACGAGGCGATCAGCAGCAGCGCGAGGGTCGTCTTCGAGGGCATGGAGCCCCGTGCGTTAGCTCCATCTTGATTCAGAAATCAACCCGGCGGGGCCGAGCGCTGCACCGTGACGCGGCGCACGGGGCGCCGGGCGGCCTCGCGGGCGCGCGTGCGCACCTGGTGCTCGCCGCTCATGTCGGCCTCGACGTGGAGGTCGCCGGCGAGCGAGAGGCCGTTCGTCGAGCTCCACTCGACCTGGCCGGCGCCGGTGATGCGCGCGCGGTTCTGGCCTTCGCCGCGGGCCTTCACGTCCATCGACGTCACGTCGGCCTTCACCTCGAGGCCGCGCTCGGTCGAGAAATCGACGGTGCCCGAGCCGGTCAGGCGCGCGGAGTCGACGTTCACGCGGCCCGCGGCCGAGCTCGCCGACAGGCCCTTCGCCTGCAGGTCGGCGTCGCGGACCTCGCCCTTCACCTCGATGCTGCTGCCGTCGATGCGCACCGAGCCGTCGACGTGCGCGCGGCCCACCTCGAGCTGCGTGCGCTTGCCGCCGCGCGTGGTGGTGAGGCGGGCTCCTTCGACGGTGCCCGAGAACTGCTCGATGCTCAGCGAGGCAGACGCCGGCGTGCCCGCAGTGAGCGTCGCGGGGTTCACCGGCACGGCGAGCGCCATGCGGCCGTTCTGCACGCGGCCCTGCGCGAGCTTGAGGTAGTCGCCGTTCTCGCGCTTCTGCACCGCGTACTCGGTGTCGAGGTTCAGCCGGTCGAGCGTGGTCGTGGCGACGCCGTCTCTCCACGTCACGTTGAGCTCGGCGCTGCCCTTTCTGCCCTTCACGGCCATGCCGTCTTGCGCGATGTCGATGCCGTTCAGCTCGACGTGGCCGGTGAGCACGGCGCTCTGCATCGTGCCGCGCACCGACAGCTTCGTGTTCGGGCCGACGTCGATGAAGCCTCCCGGCACCTGCATGCGGCCGGGCTTGAACGTGGCGCCGTCGATCTGCAGGTTCGCCTGGTCGACCTTGAACGCCTGCGCGCCGCCGCCGCCGCCGCGCGGCATCGCCTGCAGCCGCGACACGAAGCCCTCGACGTCGAGCGGCAGGTCGCTCATCCCGGGAACGGCGAAGTCTTTCATGCCGCCGAGGTCGAGCCGCATCGTGTTGCCGTCGAGATACACGCCGCGCGCCGTGACCCAGCCCGCCGCGTCGCCCGGCTTGCTGAACGCCGCCTTCGTCTCGGAGGGCACGACCTTGCCGTCTTTCACGGTGAGCGTGAGCTTCATCGTCGTGCCGCGCGCGAAGTCGGCGCTGCTCAGGTACCCGCTCCCGACGCGGCCCTCGACGGGGAGGGTCAGCTCGAGCTTGCCGTTCTGCACGCGCTTGGCGGCCTCCATCGGGTCGTAGCTGCCGGGGCGCGCCACCGCGCCGCTGCCGGCGATCTCGGCCGCGGACATCGACTTCACCTGCGCCTCGCTGAGCACACCTGCCGGCCGCGGCCCGGCCGGCGGAGCGCGCCGCGTGCCCGGCCTCACGTCGCCGATGCGCGCGTCCATCGACACGTGCGCGTCGCGGTACGTCACCTTGCCGTCGGTCGTCAGCGTCACGTCGGGCACCGTGAGGTCGACCTTGCCTCTCACCGGGCTCGAGTTGACCCGCACGCCGCCGAGCTGCAGGCCGGCCAGGTCGGGAGCCTCGAGGCCTGCCTGCACCTCGAGCGAGCCCTTGAGGCCGGGGATGCCGGTGCCGCCGCGGACGTCGAGCGACTCCAACTCGAAGCGCACCCGCGAGCCCTGATCGAGCTCGATGCGTCGCCCGCCCGCGGTCACGTGGCCCTCGTCGAGGGTCGCGTCGATGACGCTGCCTCGGCCCAGCTTCACCTCCGTCGTGACGGCGCCGGCGGACTTCCCGAAGCGCGCCTCGTCGAGGTGCAGCGTCGCCGTGCTCCCCGCCGCGACGTCGAGGCCGATGGCCGTGTCGCCGTTGCCGACGCGGGCGTCGGTGACGTTCACGTCGGCGCGGCCGTTCTTCAGCACGAGGCTGACCTCGCCGTTCTGGATCTCGAACTGCGTGTCGCCGCGCAGCCGCCCCGAGCCCTCCACGCTCAGGTTGCTGCCGCCGGCCGCGAAGCGGTCGAGGCCCGCGTCGATCTTCGCCTCTCCTTTGAGCTCGAAGCCGCGCTCGCCGCCCGCGTGGAAGTGCGTGGCGCGGCCGTCGATGACCGAGCCCTGCGCGACGTCGAGGCTCTGGCCGATGACGAGGTCGTTCACCTCGCCGCGCACGCGCATGTCGCCGGTGATCTGCGTGCCGGTCTTCGAGTTGATGGCGACCGTGCCGGCGCCGCTCACGTCGATGCGCGAGAAGTCGACCGTGTTGTTGGCGCTCTTGCCCTGGTAGCCGTCGATGCGCACGTCGACCTTCTTCGCGTCGACGGTGAGGTCGAACTCGCCGGCCGCGGTGTTCGCCTTCACCTTCACGTCGCCCTCGAAGCGCGCGTGGTGGATGCCGAGCCGCGCGTTCGCGTTGCGCGTCTGCAGGTCCTTCACGTCGAGCGTGGTGCCGGTGATGGCTCCGTCGAGCGTCGTGCCCTGGGGCGTGACGTCGAGGTTGCCGCTGAAGCGGCCGGGGCCGAGGCGCAGCTCGGCGTCGTCCTGCGAGTCCTTCACGGTGAGCTTCGCGCCCATCAGCGAGCCCTGCGTCTGGCCCGACAGGCGCACCTGAGAGCTCTCGAGCTGCGGCACGGCGCTGCCTCGCGGCGTCTTCAGCGTCGCCTCCATCGTGAAGCGGCCGTTGGTGAGGGTGGCGTTGCCGAGCTCGAGGCGGTCGGGGTCGGTGTCGCCGCGGCGGCGCGCCTGCTCGACCGAGACGCGCTCGATGCGCGCGTTGACGTTCGACACGTCGGTCTTCAGCGACATCGTGCCGTTCGGCTGCGTCGTGTACTCGGCGCGAATGCGCGCGCTGCCGGCTCCGAGCTGCAGGTCGGTGCCGCCCTGGCGCAGGCTCGCGCGATCGAGGTTCACCTGGCCGTCGAGCACGGCGCGCCTCGAGGTGCCCTCGAGCCGCACCTGCGAGCCGGGCGCGAGGTCGACCTTCATGGCGCCGGCCGTGACGACGTTGTCCTTCATCGACACCTGCGCCGAGAAGCTCGCCTGGTCGGTGCGGAGCAGCCCGCGGGGGAAGCCCGGAGCGCGGCCGGCGCCCTCGCTCTCGAACGCGCGGACGACGTCGGCGAGCTTCGTGCTGCGCAGCTCCTTCACCTTGACGTCGAAGAAGCCGCCGAGCTCGGCCTTGAACGCGGCCTGCGCGCCGCCTCGGTCCTGCACGTAGGCGCCGTTGCCGGTGATCCACAGCGGCAGGTCGAGCGGCGGCTCGATCTCGACCTTCGTGCCGCGCCCGGTGGGGCGGCCGCGCTGATCGAACGCGGGCACCACGCGCCCGTCTTTCACGTCGACCTCGACGCGCATCATCGTGCCGGGCTTCACCTCGAAGCCGTGGCCGCGCACCTGGTAGCGGCCCGGCTGCATCGGAATCATGACGGTCGCCTTGCCGTCCTTGACGCCGTCGAGCAGCTGCAGCGGGTCGACGCTGCTCACGCCCATCGGGGCGAGCTGCCTCACCGCGTCGGTCGCCGCCGTCTGCAGCTCCGGCACGTTGACCGGCATCATGCGCGGGTGCGAGCCGGTGTTGCCGTTGCGCTGCTGCGCCGGCGCCCAGCCGCTCGTGCGCTCGCGCTCGGCAGGCGTGGGTTCCGCGGTGTCTGGGCGCGCTCGGGGGAGGGGAGGGTGCGCGCCGGTCTTCGTGACCTTCACTGCCGGCCACTCTACCCGAAGAGCGCCGCCGAGCCTCAGCGGCGCTTGAGCTCGACGGACTCAATCTCGAGTCCCGGGCACGCCTCGCCGGCCGGGCTCACCGCGAGCACCGTCTCGCCCGCGGGCAGGCGCAGCGTCGCGGCCACGGTCTGCCCGTCGTCGAGCAGGCGCACGCCCTCGAGCCGGCCCTCGGTGAGTGGCGGCTCGAAGTCACGGCCACGCGAGACGACGGAGCGGAACTCGACGTCGAGGCGAGCGCCCGGGCAGGCGCGGTTCGCGTGCACGACGAGGTGGTGGAAGCCGCCGCGCTCGACGCGGAACCAGGCGCGGGCGGCTGGAGCAGGGCCCGCCGGCGGTGCCGGGGCGGCCTCGGTCTGGGGCGGGGAAGACAGGATCAGCGTGGCGATCAGGGGAGTTACGAGGGCGATGAGCTTCGTCATGCGCCCCAGACGAGGGCTGCCCGCGTTTGTCGCGTCAGGGGCAAGGGAGGTCGTACCGTACCGCGATGATCGAGCCCTGCCGGGGAGCCTGCGCGAACCGGATGGCATTGCTTGCGCCGTCGAAGACCCACCCGGACGCGGGGACACCGTCGACCGTGACGCGCAGCGAATTCGGCACTGGCTGGGCCGTGAGGAAGAACGTCGACCGCAGCGGCAGGTCGTTGCTGAACGTATCGGTGCTGGAGCCGAAATCGTCGCCGGTGCCGCGCAGAGTCACGACGTAGTCCAATTGGCCGAACTTGAAGGCCACGGCGCCGGTATGGGGCCCATCGCCGGAGGGTGCGTACTGAACGGTGATGACCCCCGGGACTCCGCCGACCGATGCGGTCAACGGCAAGTTCGTGTGCAAGAGCTTGAACTCGGTGCTGCCGAGCATCCGCAGCGCGGACAGCTGCACCGGCCCCTCGCAGAGGTTGTGAACGGTGATGGTGCGCGGCGCCGCCGGGCAGCTCGTCCTCACGGTGCCGAAGTTCAAGTCGGTGGACGGCAAGATGATCTCGCACCCCAAGAAGAGGCTCGCGGTGAGCTCGATGCGGCGATTCCCCACGCGCAGCGCGCCCCTCAGCGCCTGGGACGACTCGACCCAGCGCGGCTGCGCGGCCACCGTGAGCGGCGACCACTGACCGGGAACCAACACGAGCGGCAGCTGCCCCTCCGGAACGGAGAAGGCCTCGTCGCTGCCCGGCTCGAGCGCGACGTTCGACAGCACGCAGTAGCCCGCGCCCGCCGTCGTGATGTCGACGACGTGCCGGGTCAGGCTGCCGAGCCCGCCGAAGTCGACCTGCATCGGCGCCACGACGTCGCACGTCGTCTTCGCCAGCGCCTCGGCGGTGAGGGGCACGCGCACCGTGCCGGCGCTGCTCGCGAGCACGAGCTCGGCGGTCTTCCAGCCCGGCGAAGACGGCGCCGCGGTGACGGCGAGCTCGTTCTCGCCGCGCACCTCGACCGTGAAGTCCTGCGTGTCGAGCACCGGCGGCTCGAGCACGAGCTCGCTGCCCACGTCGCCGAGGTTGCGGACGCTGAGCACGCGCGTCTGCGGCAGCGCGACGCGCCCGAACGCGAGCTGCGGCGGGTCGACGCGCAGGTGCGCCCGCGGCTCGGCCGGCGGCGGCGGGGTCTCGCCGCACGACAGCACGGCCAGCACGGGGAGCACGACGGCGAACCGCATCGCGCAGCCACAGTATCATCGGCGCCGAAAGCGATGATCCGCCTTGCGCTCCTCGTGACCTCGTGTGCCTGCAGCCCGACGCGGCCGCCTCCGATTCCGTGGGTGAACCCGGCGCGCTGCATTCGCCCGTGCACGCACCTCGACGAGAACCACCTCGTCACCGTCGACGCCATCGGGCGCGTCGCCCCCGGCCCCGGTCCACAGCGCTTCGACGCGGCCGCCCAGCCCGCGCTCGAGGCCTTCCTCGCCGCCGCCGCCGCCGCGGGTCACGGCGTCACCCTCGGCGAGAGCTTCCGCACCTACGCGACGCAGCGCATGGTCTGGGAGCGCAAGCTCACCGAGCTCGGCCTCGCCGCCCGCCCCGGGCACAGCGAGCACGAGCTCGGCCTCGCCGTCGATCTCGCCTACGCGCCGAGCGCGCAAGACTGGCTCGAGGCGCACGCGTGGGAGCACGGCTTCGTCTTGAGCTACCCGAAAGACGCCGAGCGCGCGACCGGCTTCCGCTGGGAGCCCTGGCACTTCCGCTACACCGGCACCGCCGTCGCGCGCCTGCTGCACGAGCGGCCGGGCACCTCGCTCGAGGAGCTCTTCGAGTCCGACCCGTCGCTCGGCGAGTCGGGCGACTGCTCCGACTGCACGGCGCCCGAGTCGACGAGCACGTGCGAGGGCCTCGACGCTCAGGGGCGCTGCGACGGCAGCACCCTGCGCTGGTGCTTCAAGGGCGCCGCGAACGCCATCGACTGCGCGCCGATTCAGCAGACCTGCGTCGCGACCGAGGCGCGCATCGCGTGCCGGCCGTAGAACGCTCAGTTGCCCCAGCCGTGCAGCTTCAAGAGCGCCGCGAGCACGACCATCAGCACGAACAGCCCCGCGAAGCCCGCCGAGCGCTTCCAGCTGCGCTTGAAGCCCGCCTCGAACGCGAGCCCGAGCAGCACGCCGCCGGCGATCATGGCGGCGACGTACTCCCAGAGCGCGACCGAGACGTTGCGCGCGAACCACGGCCCGCGGAACAGGCCGACGTTGCCGATCGCGTGGCTGAGCGAGCCCTTGTCGAGCATCACGATGCGCCGGTACTGCCCGAACGCGACCGCGGCGATGCCGATCGCGAGCGCGACGGCGACCGCCCGCCGCTGCGCCGACCACTCGCGCCACCGGTCGTAGCTCGCGAACAGCGGCATCACCACGAGCATCACCACCAGCGCCACCTGGGCGAGCAGCAGCAGGAGGTCCACGGAACACGCTACATAGCGCCGATGCAGCAGGCCGCGGCACTCGTCTTCTTCTCGCTCTCGAGCTGCGCGTCGCTGCACCGCGCGATCGACGGCGCCGCGATCGACAACAAGGTACGGCTCGTGCTCACGCTGCCGCCGATTCCCGCGAAGCGGCCGCTGCCGTGGTCCGACGCGGCGTCGCTGGAAGCGCTCACGAAGCCCTCGCCGCTCGCGTTCGAGGTCACGCCGCTCGAGCAGTACCGCGTCGACCGCGCCCTCACGCAGGAGCGCTGGACGTGGGACTCGAAGCTGAAGGTCCGCTTCGACGATTCGAACCGCGCCGCGCTGTACGTGTACCGGCAAGGCGAGCTCGGCGAGCGGCCGATCGTGCTCTGGGTGCCGGGGCTCGCGATCGACGCCGCCGCGTTCCCGCAGATTCGCTGGTTCATCGGCGCGGCGCTCGATCGCGGCGCCGACGTCGTGTTCGTGGTGCCGCCGTACCACCTCGAGCGCACGCCGCCGGGTCACGGCTCGGGCGACGTGCTGATGGCGACCGACGCGACCGACCACTTCACCGCGCTCGCGCAGGGCGTGCAGGAGCTGCGCAGCGTGCTCGCGTGGCTGAAGGGCCTGCACGCGCCGAAGCTCGGAGCCTTCGCCGGCTCGATGGGCGCCGCCGCGCTCACCCGCGCGCTGAGCTGGGAGGGCGGGCTCGACTTCGCGACGCTCTTCATTCCCGTCGTCTCGTGGGAGGACATGGTGTTCGGCATCGAGCGCATGGAGCCGGTGCGGCAGCAGCTGCGCGACGCCGGGGTCCCCGATGACGAGGCGCGGGCGATGTACAGGGCGCTCGAGGCGACGAAGAGCCCGCCGGCGAAGCGCGCGCGGATCAGCATCATCGCAGCGCGGTACGACCTCATCGCGCGCAAAGAGCCGCTCGACCGCCTCGTCGAGGGCTGGCGGCTGAAGGAGCCGGTTTGGCTCGAGAGCGGGCATGCGGGCGCGCTGCTCGTGCCGCGCATGTACCGGCTCTACGCGAAGCAGCTCGACGAGGATTTGATGAGCTCCCTCTCCCCTACGAGGGGAGAGGGGACTCGACCTCGCGCGCCTACTTCTTCTTCGACGCCAGGTCCCTGAGCCCGGCCGTCGCCTGCTCGCACGACGGGTCGAGCACCAGCGCGCGCGCAAACGCGTCGCGCGCCGGCTCGAGCAGGCCCATGCGCAGGTGCTGCTGGCCGCTGCACACCGCCTGCATCGCCTCGTACTTCGGGTTCGGAGCGACCCGGTCGGCGAGCTCGAGCTTCTGCCGCGCGGCGCCGTAGTTCTTCTGGTCGTACAGGCTCATCGCGAGCGTGTAGAAGTTCTTCGCGCTCTCGAGCTCCTTCGCGGTCGGGGCCGCGGCGCGCGCCGCCGAGGGCGTCGGAGGCGCCGCCGGTTGCTGCGCGCGCTGCATCGGCACCCACCACTCGCTCGGCTGCTGCGGCGCGAAGGTGACGCCGAACCCCGCCTCGGCGCCGGTCGCGGTCGCGAGCCGCGCGGTCATCACGTGCGCCACGACCGCCTCGATGGCGGTGCCGCCGAGCTGCACCTTGCAGGGCGCACCCAACGTCGGCACCACGCGCTGCGCGTAGAAGAAGAACGCGCCGCCGCGGCTCACGTCCTTCGTCCACAGCGCCTGAAAGCCCTGCCACGCCGGCGTCGACACCGGCACCTGCACCTTCACCACGGTTCGCGGCTCGGCGCGCAGCGGGTGCTGCGCCGGAGCCGGTGCCGCGGCCGGCCGCGTGCCGAGCGCGGCGAGCGCGGCGGCCGGGTTGTCGACCACCGCGCGCACCACTCCGGAGTCGACGAGCGACTGGGCCTCGGCTTCGCGCCTGGCGCTGATCAGCACGCGCGCGACCTGCGGCCTCTTCTTGGCGGCGAAGCGCATCACCTCGGGCCCGCTGCCCAGCGCGCCCCAGTACGCGACGAGCGCGAGCACGTCGGGGAACTTGTCGAGCAGCGCCATCGCCTGCTCGCGGCCGTTGGCGCGCACGAGCTCGAAGCGGGCGCCCAGCTCGCGGTTCAACGCCTGGAACTCGAGGTCGTCGTCTGCCACGACGAGAATTCGCGGCATGCTCCTGAGGCTACCGCGAGCCGCGGCAGGGCGCCGGTTTCCGGCCGGCTGCTCTTCAGCGCTCGTCCGTGGCCAGCTTGTGTGGCCCCGCTCGTCTATGCAATGCCGCGTCAGCGCCACTGATGGAAACCCCTCTCGAGAAGAGCCTGCTCGTCACGCTGCTGCTGCCCGGGGCGCTCGCGGTCATCATGCTCGGGCTGGGCCTCAGCCTCACGCTCGACGACTTCCGCCGCGTCGCGAAGGTGCCGCGCGCCGTCATCGTCGCGATGGTCTGCCAGTGCGTGCTGCTCCCGGCGGGCTGCTGGCTCGTGGTGAAGGGCTTTCACCTCGAGGGCGCGCTCGCTGTGGGCCTGATGCTGCTCGCGGCCTCGCCCGGCGGAGCCAGCGCGAACCTCTTCAGCCACCTCGCGCGCGGCGACGTCGCGCTCAACATCACGCTCACCGCGGTGAACAGCGTGCTGTCGTTCTTCACGCTGCCGATCATCGTGGGCCTGAGCTTGAGCGCGTTCATGGCCGACGACCGCACCGTGTCGCTCGGCTTCACAAAGGTGCTGCAGGTCTTCGGCACCGTGCTCGTGCCGGTCGCGATCGGCATGTTCGTGCGCTCGCGGCGCGAGGCGTTCGCGAAGCGGCTCGACAAGCCGGTGCGCTTCGTGTCGTTCGGCTTCCTGCTGCTCGGCATCATCGGCGCCGTCGTGAAGGAGCGCACGCGGCTGCCCGGCTACTTCGAGCAGATCGGCAGCGCGGCGCTCGCGTTCAACCTGATGAGCATGTCGGTGGGCTACTTCGTGCCGCGGCTGTTCCGCATCGAGAAGCGGCAGGCGGTCGCCATCGGCATGGAGATCGGCGTGCACAACGGCATGCTCGCGATCGCGGTCGCGTCGAGCCCGCTGATGCTCGGCAACGCGCAGATGGCGATGCCCGCCGCCATCTACAGCGTCATCTCGTTCTTCACGGCCTCGGGCTTCGGCTACGCGATGTCGCGGGTGAACCTCGACGAACCCGAGCCCCTCGAGGAAGCGGAAGACGAGATCGCCCCCGCGCCCGAGGCTTGATGCACGTCGAACGCCCCAAGACGCACGTGAGCGCGATGACGCTGCCGGGCCGCTGCTACAGCGACCCCGCGTGGTTCCGCCGCGAGCTCGAGGCGATTCACTTCTCGATGTGGCTGTACGCAGGCCGCGCCTCCGAGCTGCCCTCGCCGGGCAGCTTCGTGACCCGCGCGTTCGCCGACGCGAACGTGCTGCTCTTGCGCGACGAAGAGGGGAAGCTGCGCGCCTTCCACAACGTCTGCCGGCACCGCGGCACGAAGCTCTGCCACGAGCCCGACGGCCGCATCGCCGGCCGCATCCAGTGCAGGTACCACGCGTGGACCTACCGGCTCGACGGCCGGCTCGAGAAGGCGTTCCACATGGAGGAGGTCGAGGGCTTCGACACCGCCGACTTTCCCCTGAGCCCCGTCCACGTCGCCGAGTGGGCGGGGCACCTGTTCGTGAACCTGTCGCGCTCGACGCCGCCTCCGCTGACGCAGCACCTCGCCGGCCTCGACGCGAAGTTCGCGAGCTGGCGCATGCACGAGCTCGTCACCGTCGAGCGGAAGAGCTACACGCTGCGGGCGAACTGGAAGCTCGTCATCCAGAACTACCACGAGTGCCTGCACTGCCCGGTCGCGCACCCGCAGCTCAACCGCATCTCGCACTACCTGTCGGGCGACAACGAGCCCATGCAGCCGACGTACATGGGCGCTCGCATGCGCTTGAAGCCCGGCTTCAAGACGCTGAGCCTGCTCGACTCGCCGCCGCGGGCGCCGCTGCCGGGCCTGAGCGACGACGAGCGGCGACACGTCTACTACTACGCGCTTCTGCCGAACCTGCTGCTCAACCTGCACCCCGACTACGTCGTCACGTTCCGCATGAACCCCGCCGCCGTCGACCGCACCGAGATCGTCTGCGAGTGGTTGATGCCGCCGGGCTCCGACGCGAAGGACGCGGTCGACTTCTGGCACACCACGAACCTGCAGGACTGGGAGCTCTCGGACCTCGCTCAGGCCGGCATCTCGAGCCGCGGCTACCAGCCGGGGCCGTACTCGAACCGCGAAGACCTGCTCGTCGCGTTCGACCGCTGGGTGTTGGAGAAGGTTGGATAGAGCCCGACCGCTGTCGTTGCTCGACTGTGTCGGGCTCGGCATCAACTGCATCGTGGGGTCGGGCGTGTACCTGCTGCTCGCTCCGATGGCGAAGGCGGCGGGGCCGGCGAGCATCGTGGCCATCTTCGGCTGCGCGATGCTGTGCGTGCTCGTGGCGCTCTGCTTCGCCGAGCTGTCGGGCATGTACGATCAGAACGGCGGCACGCTGCTCTACGCGCGCGAGGCGTTCGGCCCCGCGCCCGCGTTCGCGATCGGGTGGATGGCGCTGGTCAGCTCGGTGCTCGGGCTCTCGGCCGTCGCGGTCGGCTTCGGCGAGGCGGCCTCGCGCGTGTGGCCCGGGCTGTCGGCCGTGCTGCTCGGCCCCGTCACCGGCAAGAGCGCCGCGTCGGTGGTGCTCATCGTCGTGCTCGGCGCGATCAACCACCGCGGCGTGAAGGCGGGCGCGCGCACCTCCGATGCGCTGTCGGCCGCGAAGCTCTTGCCGCTCGTCGCGGTCGCGGTGGTGGGGGCTCTCTTCATCGACCGGTCGGTGGTGGGCCGCATGTTCACCGCGCCGCCGGGCACCGGCTACGTCTCGGCGGTCTCGGCGGCCGCGTTCACCGCGATGTTCATGCTGTCGGGCTTCGAGTACGTGCCGGTGCCGGCGGGCGAGGCGCAGCAGGCGCGGAGCGCGGTGCCGCGCGCCATTCTCGGCAGCCTGCTCGGAGCCACGCTGCTCTACTGCGTGCTCCAGCTCGTCGCCTCGAGCGTGCTGCCCGACCTGCCGTCGCGCGCGCACCCGCTCATCGACGTCGCCGGAGTCCTGTTCGGGTCCACCGGGGCCGGCATCATGCTCGCGGCCTCGCTCGTCTCGATGGCCGGCTTCTGCGCCGCGAGCGCGATGGTGTCGCCGCGCTACGTCGCGTCGATGGCCGAGCACGGCATGCTGCCGCCGCTGCTCGCGCGCCGCACGAGGGCCGGCACGCCCGGCGCCGCCATCATCGCGATCACGGTGGTCGCCTCGTCGCTCGCGCTGGTGCAGGGCTACGCGGCGCTCGTCGACGTCGCGAACGTGGCGGTGTTCGCGCAGTACCTGCCGGCGTGCGTCGCGGTGGTGGTGCTGCGCGTGAAGCGGCCCGACCTGCCGCGGCGGTTCCGGCTCCCGCTCGGGCCGCTGATTCCCGGGCTCGCCGCGCTCGTGTCGGTGGGGCTGCTCGCCGCGGCTCAGCCGACGCGCGACGAGTGGCTCGCGGCCGGCGGCTTTCTGCTGCTGGGGCTCGCCGCGTGGGGCGTGACGCGCCTCACGCCTTCACGCCCGGCGGCATGAGCTCGGCGAAGAAGTCGTTGCCCTTGTCGTCGACGACGATGAACGCGGGGAAGTCTTTCACCTGAATCTTCCACACCGCCTCCATGCCGAGCTCGGGGTAGTCGATCACCTCGACCTTCGTGATGCAGTCCTGCGCGAGGCGCGCCGCCGGGCCGCCGATGGAGCCGAGGTAGAAGCCGCCGTGCTTCTTGCACGCGTCGGTGACCGCCTTGCTGCGGTTGCCCTTCGCGAGCATCACGTGGCTGCCGCCGTTCGCCTGGAAGAGGTCGACGTAGCTGTCCATGCGGCCCGCGGTCGTCGGCCCGAACGAGCCCGACGCCATGCCGGCCGGCGTCTTCGCCGGGCCCGCGTAATAGACGGCGTGGTCCTTGATGTACTGCGGCAGGGGCTCGCCCTTGTCGAGCTTCTCCTTCAGCTTCGCGTGGGCGATGTCGCGCGCGACGACGAGCGAGCCGGTGAGCGAGAGGCGCGTCTTCACCGGGTAGCGCGAGAGCTGGGCGCGAATGTCGGACATGGGCTTGTCGAGGCTGACCTGCACCACGTCGCCCGACAGCGCCTTCAGGTCGATGTCGGGCAGGAAGTGGGCGGGGTCTTTCTCGAGCTGCTCGAGGAAGACGCCCTCCTTCGAGATCTTGCCGAGCGCCTGGCGATCGGCCGAGCACGAGACGGCGATCGCGACGGGGCACGACGCTCCGTGGCGGGGCAGGCGCACGACGCGGACGTCGTGGCAGAAGTACTTGCCGCCGAACTGCGCGCCGATGCCGAGCCGCTGCGTCAGCTGGTGCACCTTCTGCTCGAGCTCGACGTCGCGGATGCCGTGGCCCAGCTTCGCGTCGCCCTTCGTGGGCAGGCCGTCGAGGTACCGCGCGCTGGCGAGCTTCGCGGTCTTGAGCGCGTACTCGGCGCTGGTGCCGCCGACGACGAGGGCGAGGTGGTACGGCGGGCACGCGGCGGTGCCGAGCGAGCGCAGCTTCTCGTCGAGCCACTTCATCAGGCTCTGCTCGTTGAGCAGCGCCTTCGTCTCCTGGAAGAGGTAGCTCTTGTTCGCCGAGCCGCCGCCCTTCGCCATGAACAGGAACTCGTACTCGTCGCCGTCGACGGCGCTGAGCTCGATCTCGGCTGGCAGGTTGTTGCCGGTGTTCTTCTCTTCGAACGTCGTCAGCGGAGCGAGCTGCGAGTACCGCAGGTTCGTGCCCGTGTACGTCTTGAACACGCCGCGCGCGAGCGCCTGCTCGTCGCCGCCGCCGGTGAACACGTACTGGCCCTTCTTGCCCTTGATGATGGCGGTGCCCGTGTCCTGGCACATCGGCAGCACGCCGCCCGCCGACACCGCCGCGTTCTTGAGCAGGTCGTACGCGACGAACTTGTCGTTGTTGGTGGCCTCGGGGTCTTTGATGATGTTCGCGAGCTGCTGGAGGTGGCCGGGGCGGAGCAGGTGCGCGATGTCGCGCATCGCCTCCTGCGCGAGCAGCGTGAGGGCCGAGGCCTCGACCTTCACGAACGTCTTTCCTTGAGCCTCGAACGTCGACACCCCGTCCTTCGTGAGCAGCCGGTAGGGCGTGTCGTGGTGGTGAACGGGCAGCAGCGGCGAGAACGGGAAGTCGGACATGGCCTTCCCTATACTCCAGCCGATGCCGCCGTCGGAGGGCGACCCTCAGGGCGTCTGCGGGTCGCGCTTCGTGGGCGACGCCTGATCTGAAACGCCGGGTTCACGGCCCACACCGTCACGTCGTCCCAGCTCACGCTGTTCTTCCCCCGCGCCGTCGAGTCGATGTAGCGGCTCACCCGCGCCTGCGTCTCAGCCACCAGGTCGGCCTTCGAGAGCTTGCCGTCGCGCACGGCATCCTGATCTTCCGGTTCGAGCGGTGAGATGGGAGGCATGCAGTCTCACGGAGCAGCTCCCGTGCGCGCGGCCGGTGACTACTGCGTGGTCACCCGCAGGGGGATGATGATCTCACCGAGCTTCGCGTCGGCGCGCGCGTCGTAGAGCTTGTAGTCGAAGCGCACGCGCGTCTCGCGGCGGCCGACGGTCTGGAAGTAGACGAAGCCGTCGACGTGTCCGCCCGGCTCCAGCACGCCCTCGGGCAGCGCCTCGGCGATCATGTCGTCGGTGGGCAGCGTGCGCGGCCAGCTGTACGGCCCGCCGCCGAAGTACGTGTACGGGAAGGGCGCCCCCCACAGCGGGTAGCCCGGGTAGAAGTAGCCGTACTGCGGCGCGATGTAGAAGTGATGGTGGTGGAAGCGCGGCCGCACTCGCGCCGGCGATGCCCGGTGCGCCGCTGTCTTCATGAACTGCGTCTTCACGAGCTGCGCGTTCATGAGCTGCGGCTGGCCCGGCTCCAGCGAGCTCGTCGGCAGCTCGGAGTCCGCCCGCAGCGGCGACATCGCCGCGTACCGCATGCCGGAGTCTCCGACGAGCGAGAAGTCGGCGTACGCGAGCCGCAGCGGCCGCGTCCCCGCGTTCTCGATGCTCACGTGCACCGGCGTCAGCACGTCGCGCAGGTCGAGCGGGTCGTCGTTCCACGCATCGCCGTTCACCCAGACCCGAACGCCGGCCTCCTGCGCGAACGCCACCTTGTCACCGAGGCGGTTCGCGCCTTCGTCGGGCACCAACCTCGGCGCGAGCACGCAGCCGCTCAGCGCCATCAACCACACGACCCACTTCTTCATCTCGACACCTGTAGGGACGAGTAACCGCCGCCCGTTCACGCTGCTACAGGGGCCGACAGCGGCTCCTGAAACGCCGCAAGAACAGGGAACTGCAGTGCACTTTCTTCGGGCGCAGATCCACTGCGCTCCGCGCTGGCACCGCCGCTGCTCTGCTCCGTCGCGTCTCGCAGCACCCACGAGGAGCACATCATGAAAGCCGGAGCCGCAATGAAGAGCCTGCAGGGGACCACGAAGAGCCAGGAGAAGCTGCTGTCGAAGATCAAAGACCCCGAGCAGCGCGCCATGCAGAAGCTGCAGATGCAGGAGCAGAACAAGGCCATCGTCGCCGACGCCATCTCCGCCATCATCAAGGTGCAGGGCGAGGTGATGACGAAGATGGCCGACCGCATCGCCTGAGCGTGACGCCATGATCCGCCCTCGCGAGCACCGCACCCGGGAGATTCTCCGCCTGCTGCCGAAGGAGCAGCACGCCCACTTCCTCGGCCTCGACCCCGAGGAGCGGCAGCTGCTCATGAACGGCAGCCCCGATGAGCGCGCGTACTACGGCTCTCTCTACCCCGCCGCCGCGAAGCGCTTCGCGAAGCTGCCGAAGGCCGCGCGCGAGGAAGAGGTCCGTGCGCGGGCGACCGAGCGCCGGGCGCCGAAGCTCGCCGGCCCGACGGTGGCGCTGAGGCCGCCGCCGGCTCCGGCCGCGCTGGGGCGAATGACGCCGCCGACGCGCATGCAGATCATGTTCGGCGGCGGAAATTTCCTGCGGCCTTAGTAAGAGGCCCCTCATGGGGCGCATCTTCGAGAAGCGGAAGTCCACCATGTTCGCCAGGTGGAACAAGATGGCGAAGCTGTTCACGCGCGTCGCGAAGGACATCGCGATCGCCGTGAAGGCCGGCGGCAGCGACCCGCACAGCAACCCGGCGCTGCGCCGCGCGCTGCAGAACGCGCGCGCGGGCAACATGCCGAAGGACAAGGTCGACGCCGCGATCAAGCGCGCGAGCGGGCAGGACCAGAAGGCCTACGAGGTCGTGATGTACGAGGGCTACGCGCCGCACGGCATCGCGGTGCTCGTCGAGACCGCGACCGACAACATCGTGCGCACGGTCGCGAACATCCGCATGCACTTCAAGAACAACGGCGGGAACATGGGCACGACCGGCAGCGTCGGCTTCATGTTCAAGCACATGGGCGTGTTCCGCCTCGCGCCCGAGGGCATCGAGCAGGAGTCGCTCGAGCTCGAGCTCATCGACCACGGCCTCCAGGAGATGGGCGAGAGCACCGGCGAGAAGGGCGAGAAGCAGCTCGTCATCCGCTGCGACTTCGGCGACTTCGGCAAGCTGCAGGCGGCGATCGAAGCCAAGGGCATCACGCCCATCTCCGCCGAGAGCGAGTACGTCGCCGAGAACCTCGTCGAGCTGCCCGAAGAGAAGGCGAACGAGGTGCTCAAGCTCGTCGACGACATGGAGCAGGACGAAGACGTGCAGCGCGTGTTCCACAACCTGAAGTGAAGCCCGCCCTCGCGCAGCGGCTGTCGAACCAGTTCCTCTCGCGCCCGCTCGATGGGCCCGCCGACGTCGTGCGCTCGATGCTCGCGATGCAGTCTCAGGAGTACTGGGGCGGCCTGTGGGCGGTCGGCCTGCGCACGCGCGGCGCCACCGAGGCGTCGGTCGAGGCGGCGCTCGCGCGCGGCGACATCTTGCGCTCGCACCCGATGCGCGGCACGCACCACTTCGTCGCGCGCGAAGATCTGCGCTGGCTGATGGAGCTGATGGGCCCGATCATGATCGAGCGCCACGCCCGGCGCTTTCGCGAGGTCGGCCTCGACGAGAGGTCGCACGCGAAGGCGATGCGCGTGCTGCAGAAGGAGCTCGAGGGCGGCCGGCACCTCACGCGCGCCGAGGTCGCCTCCGTGCTGAAGGGGGCACGCATCGACGTCTCCGGCTTTCAGCGGCTGCCGCACACCCTCTACCGCGCCGAGCTCGAGCTGCTCGTGTGCAGCGGCGAGCGCCAGGGCAAGCAGATCACGATCGCGCTGTTCGACGAGCGGGTGCCGAAGTCGAAGCCGCGGCCGCGCGAAGAGGCGCTCGCCGACCTGGCGCGCCGCTACTTCGCGACGCGCGCGCCCGCGACGCTCGACGACTTCGCGTGGTGGTGCCAGCTGCCGATGGCCGACGTGCGGCTGGGCGTAGAGCTCGCGGGCATCGACGTCGAGGCCCGGGGCGCGAAGCCGAAGCGGCGCATGCCGCGGGCGCTCGCGCTGCCTCCGTACGACGAGTACACGGTGGCGTACCGCGACCGGTCGGCGGCGGGTGCGGCTCCGAAGGGAGCGACGCGGTTCGCGGCGACGACGCTGCTGGGCCCGAACCTGGTGCTCGACGGCGAGGTGGTGGGGCAGTGGTGGCGCAAGGGCACGAAGGTGACGCTCGAGCCGTGGCGGAAGCTGTCGAAGGCGGACACGGCGGCGCTGCAGGAGGCGGCGCAGCGCTGGGTGGACTTCGCGTCTTCAGCGCGCTGAGCTCACGCCGGCATCACGCGGCTGAACTTTCTCCGGCAGAACGGCTAAAACGCCCGGGCCATGGGCTTCGCCGCGCTCATCGCCGCCGGCCTCCTCGCCGCTGAGCCGGGCGCAGCGCCGTCGAACAGCGAGCCGATTCGCATGGTGCTCACGCCGTACCGCGCCCCCGAGGAGCTGCTCGCCCGCTACCGCCCGCTCGCCGACCGGCTCGGCGCCGCGATCGGCCGCGCGGTCGAGCTGAACGTGGCTCCCGACTTCGGGGCCGCCGCCGAGATGCTGCTCGACGGCCGCGGAGATCTCGCCGAGCTGACTCCGTACGCGTTCGTGAACGGCATGCAGCACGGCAAGCTGCAGCCGCTCGCGGCCGACGCGATGGTCGGCCGGCCCGGCACCGGGCTCATCATCACGCGCGCCGCGTCGGACATCGCGAAGATCGAGCAGCTCAAGGGCCGCACGTTCGGCTTCGTCGATCGCTTCTCGTCGACCGGCTTCCTCGGCCCGTGGGCGAACCTGCAGTCGAAGGGCCTCGACCCCGCCGAGCTGTTCACGTACCGCTTCACCGGCAGCCACGGCGCGGTGCTGCGCCAGGTGCTGCAGGGCGAGCTCGACGCCGGAGCCATCAGCCGCCATGCGTTCGACCAGTGGAAGGACGAGCACCCGAAGTCGTCGGGCGAGCTGCGCGTGCTGCTCGAGACCTCGCGCATGCCCGGCGACGTCATCGCCGCGAGCGCGGCGCTGTCTCAGAGCGACGCGAAGGCGCTCGCCGCGCTGCTGCAGCAGCTCTCGTGGGAAAAGCCGCACGACAAGAAGGTGCTCGACCCGATCGCGCGGAAGGCGTTCGTGCCGGTCGACGTGAAGGAGTACGGGTGGCTCCTGCGGGTCGCGGCGAGCATCAAGAAGTGAAGTTACAGATCCGGCGTGCAGCAGCAGGCCCTCTTCGACACCCAGACTCCGCACCGCACGTACCTCGACGAGACGTCGTGGGTCGACTACGCGCCGCGCTGGGCTGAAGCGCCCGATGCGCTGTTCGAGCAGCTGCGCGCCTCGCGGAAGTGGGGCCAGCGCACGCGGTGGCTGTTCGACGAGGAGGTGCTCGAGCCGCGGCTCACGGCGCGCTGGGTGAAGGGCGAGGGCCTCGAGCCGCTGCAGCTGCAGCGCATGCTGGAGTCGCTGAACGCGGCGTACGGCGTCGAGTTCGACTCCATCGGGTTCAACCTGTACCGCGACGGCAACGACAGCGTCGCGCCGCACGGCGACAAGATCGTGAAAAGCATTGCCGAGCCGATCGTGGCGCTCGTCTCGCTCGGCGGGCCGCGCCGGCTCGTTCTGAAGCCCCGCGTGGGCGGCAAGAGCGTGAGCTGGGACCTGCAGTCGGGCGACCTGCTCGTCACCGGCGGCCGCACGCAGCGCGCGTGGCTGCACGGCATACCGAAGGTGAAGCACGCGAACCCGCGCATCTCGCTCGCGTTCCGCTACGGGCTCCACCCGAACGCCTACGGCCGCACGGCGTAGCGCCTTCTTCATCGCAGCGGCGGCCGGCAGAGAACGGCGGGCCGATGCACGCCGGTGACGCCACCCGCGGCTCTTCGGCGCTTCACCGCGCGGACAGGTGTGCACCCTTCAGCGAGAGGCCCCGGTTTCGCGGACAACGACTGTCGTCCGCCCAACGCCGCGACCGAAATGAACCGCCGCCTCGCCGTCAGCCGTCGTGCTGCGACGGAGCGGGCTCCATGACCGCGCCGCCCCGCTGGCTCGCCTCGAGCGTCCCGCACGCCGCGCCGATGTCCTTCCCGCCCGAGTACCGCCGCGCGATCGGCGCCTTCACGACCTGCAGGAAGTCGCGGAACCGCGAGAGCTCCTCCGCGTCGGGCGGCTCATACTTCCCGCTCGGGTCCGTCACGTCGATGAGGTCGATCTTCACCGGCACGCCCTCGAACGTCCGCGCCAGCGCCTCGGCGTCTTCTCGCCCCGTGTTGAAGCCCTTGATCACGACGTACGCGAGCATCGCGCGCTCGCGGCGCGACGTCGCGTAGTGGCGGATCTCGTCGACCAGCAGCGGCAGCGGCCACGTCTTCTCCACCGGCAGCACCTGCGCCCGCTTGCCCGGAATCGCCGACGTGATGCTGAACGCGAGCCGGTACGGCAGACCCTCGCGCAGGTAGCGGCGTATGCCCGGCACCCACCCCGCGGTCGAGAACGTGATCGCCTTCCCCGAGATCGCGAGCCCGGCCGGGTGACACAAGATGCGCGCCGCGCGGGCCGCGTTCTCGTAGTTCAGCAGCGGCTCGCCCATTCCCATGAACACCGCGCCGCGCACCGGGCGATCGGCCTCCGCGCGAATCGCCAGCACCTGGTCGACCATCTCCCACGCCTCGAGGTTGCGCTTGAACCCCATGCGCCCGGTCGCGCAGAAGTCGCACGCCAGCGCGCAGCCGACCTGCGACGACACGCACACCACGTACTTCTCGTCGAACAGCGGAATGCGCACGGCCTCGAAGCGGTCGCCCGCCGGCGACTCGAACAGGTACTTCACGAAGCCGTCGTCCGCCCGCCGGCGCTCGACGACGCTCAGCTGCGGCAGCGCGCCGTTCTCTTGCACCCAGTCGCGCACCGAGGCCGGCACCATGCGCGCCGCCCGCACGTCTTCCATCGACCGCGCGCCGTGCGCGAACACGCTCGCGAACAGCTTCAGCGCCGCGGTGCGCGACGCCTGCACCGGCGCGAGCGCTCTCGTGAGCGCGTCGAAGTCGAGGTCTTTGAGGTTGATCAAGACTTAAGGGGACGTGTGCCTGCGAAGAAAGGCCTTCAGCGAGTCCGCCAGGTCCTTCGGCATCTTCGCTTCCAGCGCCTTCTTGCACAGTCCGGGCGTCTGCCGATACGTCTCGACGAACTCCACGCACGGGGAGCACGCTCCGAGGTGCTCCTCGAGCGCCGTCTTGTCCTTCGCCTCGAGCTCACCCTCGAGGTACGCGCGCAACAGCTCGATGGCGTCCTTGCAGGTGTGCATCACGTAGGGAAGATGCCTGAGGCGAAACCGGGTTTCATGAGCTCGAGCCCCGCTCAGCATAGAACTTGTCGATGGCCGCCCGCATCGCCAGCCGCGCCCGGTGCAGCCGGCTCTTCAGCGCCGGCACCGAATCCTTCGTGATCTCGCTGATCTGCTGGTAGTCGAGCCCCTCGACGTCGTGCAGCAGGAACACCTGCCGCGCCGGCTCCGGGAGCGCCTTCGACGCCTCCTCGATGGCCTTCCGCAGCTCGGCGTCCAGCGTCGCCCCCTCGGCCGTCGGGGCCCAGTCGGCCACCGTCTCGACCAGCGAGCCGCGGGCGTTGAACTGCGGTGACTCCATGCTCTCTTCGACCTGGTTTGCCACCTTCTGGTGACGCAGCCGCATCAGCGCGCGGTTCGCCGCGATGCGGTGCACCCAGCCGCCGAAAGAATCTCCCGACAATTGATGCAGCGATCGCCACGCGGCGAGGAAGGTTTCCTGCGTGACCTCTGCCGCCTCGGCGTCCCTGTGCAGGATTCGTAACGCGACGCCGTAGACGCGATCGCGCGTTCGCTCGACGAGCTCTTCGAAGGCACCGACATCTTCCTTCCGAGCCCGTTGCAGCAGCTCGTCGTCGGTCGCGTCGCTCACGCGCTCGCGTTTAGCCCGTTAGAAGAGAGTGGAGAAGGAGAGAGGTGGGGTGATGGTTACGCAGTCGCCACAAGGCAGAACGTTGAAGCGATGGGTAGACAGGGCGGTGGCCGATGAGCTCGAGCGGGACGACGTGCTCGATGCGCTGCGTGTCGATCTGAAGTCGCTGCGCAGCGGCGAGCACTGCGCGCACGCGATCTTCGAGCTCTTGTCCGACCCGCGGCTCGTCGAGCTCCGCGATCGGCACGGCCGCAACATGCGCGCGCTCGCGGTCGCCGCGCTCGTGCGCATGGGCTACCCGTGGGCGCTGCGCGTCTCGCCCGAGGACCTCGAGCTGCTCCGCGTCGAGCAGGAGTCTTCGCGCGCCGCGATGCTGCGCTGGGTGAACGGCATTCTCGCCGTCGGACCGCTGCTCGTCATGGTCCTCGGCGGAGCCTCGCTGCTCATGTTCCCGCCGAACCTGCTGACCGGCGCCGTGCTGCTCGTCGTCTTCTGCTCCGCCGCGATGGTCGTGGGCGTCGCCGGCGCCGTGCTGCGCCGGCACGCGCGGCGAGGCTTCCAGTCGGCGTCGCTGATCGGCTGCATCGTGTGTCTCGTGATGTGGATGATCGGCATGATGTTCGCGCCCCTCGACCTCATGGTCGTGTGCTCGATTCCCGCCGCCATCTGCGCCCTCGTCGCCGGGGCCTCGGGCGTCGTGACGCCGTCGCCGATCGACGCGTAGGAGTCGGAAGGTCGGAAGTCGGAAGTCAGACGCTCACGTGGGCGTTGTCCCGCTCCCAGAAGCGGTACGGCTTCGCCGCCCACTCGCGCGCGTAGTCGACGCCGATGCGGGGGCCGCGCTCCACGCGCCGTGACGGCGCGCCGGCTGCGAGCCACAGCGGCGGAGCATTCAGCGCGAGCCCGTTGTGCGCCCGCGTGATGCCGAGCGCGGCCGTCAGCCGGCCCGGCCCGTCGGCGCGCCGCGTGAAGCCTTCAACGGGCTCCAGCGCGCGAACGAGCACCGCGGCGCCGCGGCCCGTCGTCACGTTGAAGCAGAAGTGCATGCCGTAGACGAGGAACACGTACGCGTGTCCGGGCGGGCCGAACATCACCTCGTTGCGGGCGGTGCGGCCCTTCGAGGTGTGGCAGGCGAGGTCGTGCGGCCCCAGGTAGGCCTCGGTCTCGACGATGCGGCCGACGCGGCGCCCCATGACGAGCCGCTGGCCGAGCAGGGCGCGCGCGACCGTCAGCGTGGGCCGGGCGAAGAACGAAGCGTCGAGAGGCTGCAAAGCGGCCGCACTCTGCTATTTCTCACCCACGAATGTCTCTGCCCGCGGGCCGCACCTCCGGCATCATGCTGCCGCTCTTCTCGTTCCGGAGCGCGAACGACGCCGGCATCGGCGACTTCGGCAGCTTCGGCGGCCTCTTCGACTGGATGAAGGCCGCGAAGCAGCGGCTGCTCATGGTGCTGCCGCTGCTCCCCACCGCGCCGGGCGACCCGAGCCCCTACTCCACGCGCAGCGCCTTCGGCTTCAACCCGCTCTACATCGACCTCCGCCAGCTCGAGGGCGCCACCGACTTCTCCGCCGAGGAGCGCGCCTCGCTCGACGCCGCACGCGCCGCTCCCACCGTTCAGTACGAGCGCGTCTTCCCGCTGAAGGCCGCCGCCCTCGAGCGCGCGTTCGCCCGCTTCGAGGCGAAGGGCGACACGAAGGCCTTCGACGCCTTCCGCGCCGAAGAGGCCGACTGGCTCGACAACTTCACGCTCTTCGCCGTGCTCTCGGACCTGCACCTCCACCAGCCGTGGTGGGAGTGGCCCGAGCCCGAGAAGAAGCGTCACCCCGCCGCGCTCGAAGTGCTGAAGAAGCAGCACGAGCGCCGCATCCGCTACCAGGCGTGGCTGCAGTGGGTCGCCGACGCGCAGTGGCGCAAGGTCCGCGAGCAGGCGAAGGCCGCCGGCGTGCTCTTGTGCGGCGACGAGCCGTTCATCATCGGCAAGGACAGCGCCGACGCCTGGGCCTTTCCGCACCTGCTCCGCTGCGAGGGCCGCCTCGGCGTTCCGCCCGACGACTTCTCCGCCGACGGTCAGGACTGGGGCCTGCCCTGGTTCGACTTCGAGGCGATGGAGAGAGAGGGCTACCAGTGGCTCCGCCGCCGCGCGCGCGCCGCCGCCGCCGCCTTCGACGTCCGCCGCGTCGACCACGCCATCGGCTACTTCCGCCAGTACATCCGCGACGAGCAGACGCCGCGCGGCCGCTTCATCCCCGCGCACGAAGAGCAGCAGCGCGCGCTCGGCGACAAGCACTTCCGCCTGCTCTCCGAGGGCGCCGGCATCGTCGCCGAGGACCTCGGCGTGATGACGCCGTTCGTGCGCAAGACGCTCGACGACCTGAAGCTCCCCGGCTACCGCGTCATGCGCTGGGCGCGCGAAGACGGCGTCTACATGCACCCGCGCCAGTACCCTCAGGTCTCGCTCGCCACGACCGGCACGCACGACACCGAGACGCTGCGCGAGTGGTGGCAGAGCGCTCCGCAGTGGGAGCGCGAGGCGTGCTGCCGCACCTTCCCCGAGCTGCACCGCTTCTTCCCGCCCGGCGCCGGCTGGAGCGCCGAGCTGCAGGAGGCGATGGTCGCCGCCGCCGAGAACTCGTCGTCGAACCTCTGCGTCATCCCCTGGGGTGACCTCTACGGCGAGACGACGCGCATCAACCTGCCCGGCACCATCGGCCCGCATAACTGGACGTACCGGATGCGGCAGAACGTCGAGGCGCTCTTGAGCCACGACGAGACGAAAGCAGGCGCAGAGCTCCTCGCCCGGCTTACCATCGCCGGCGGGCGAGGCTGAGCTGACGAGAAATGGGCACCGAGAAACCCGCCGACCTCGACGTCGGTGAGGTGCTGAACAACACCTACCGTCTCGAGCAGCTCATCGGCCAGGGCGGCATGGGCCGCGTCTTCGCCGCTACCGACTTGAAGCTCGAGCGCAAGGTCGCGGTGAAGGCGCTGCACGCCGCGAACCTCGACCCCGAGACCGTTCGCCGCTTCGACCGCGAGACGCAGGTGATGGGCCAGCTCGACCACCCCGGCGTCGTCACGCTCTTCTCGTTCGGCCGCACCCGCGGAGTCCCCTGGCTCGCCATGCGCTACCTCGAGGGCCACGACCTCTGGGCCCAGCTCGCCGCCGCCGGCGGCCGCATGACGCCGCAGGCCCTCTGGCCCATCGTGAAGCAGATTCTCGCCGCGCTCACCTACCTGCACGGGCGCGGGCTGCTGCACCGCGACCTGAAGCCCAGCAACATCCACATCGGGAAGACCGGCAAGGTGACGCTCTGCGACTTCGGCCTCGCGCGCGGGCACCAGAGCTCGCTCACGCGCACCGGCATCGTGTGGGGCACGCCCGAGTACATGGCGCCCGAGCAGATCCTCGGCGAGCGCGAGCTCGACGGCCGCGCCGATCTCTACGCGCTCGGCGTCGTCATCTTCCGCATGCTCGCCGGTCAGCCCCTCTTCACCGAGAAAGACGAGCAGGAGCTCCTGCGCGCCCACCTCACGAAGCCGCGGCCCGACGTGTCGCGCATCGTGCCCGCGCTCGGGCCCATGATCGGCGCCGCGCTCCAGAAGGCGCTCGCCATTCACCCCGAAGACCGCTTCCAGTCTGCCCAGGAGCTCGCCACGGTGCTGGAGCTGGTGCTCGCGCAGCCGGCGCCCGCGCTCCCGCATCGAGCGGACGTGGCGACCCAGCCGGCGGGGCCCGCGCTGCGCGCCGAGGGCACGAAGCCGCTCGGCCCGGGCTCGACGATTCCGGCGCTGCCGTCGCTGCTCGACGACGAGGGCGACAGCGACAGCATGCTGAAGACGCGGCCCGCGGGCTTCGCCGCGCTCGATGAGCCGGCCGACGGCGTCACGAACCGCGACGGCTTCGCCGCGCTCGCGACCGGCCCGGGTGAAGGCGGCAAGGTGACGCAGCCCGTCGAGGCCGTCAGCGCGCCGACGCCGACGCCGTCCGGAGCGGTGCCATGGAGCGAGGAGCGGACGGGGTCGGTGCCGATCGACTCCGGCACGCTGCCCGCGAGCCCGCGCGCGCTCGCGAAGGAAGACCGCACGAACCCGGTCACCCCGGCCTACGTGCCGCCGCTGCCGATCGCCGTGCTCATCGGCGCCGCAGCCGCGCTGTTCCTCCTCGGGCTGCTCGTCGCGAAGCTCCTACTCTAGCGGCACGAGCTCGATCTCCATTCGCACGCTCTTGCCCGCCGCGACCATCGCCGGCACCTTCACCGCCTCGAGCGGCCGCCGCTCCACCGAGATGGAGTGCGGCCCCGGCTTCAGCGGCAGGAACACCGGGCTCGGGCCGATCGGCTGCCCGTCGATGCCGATGATCGCCGTCACCTCTCGCCCGCCGTACGTCACCAGCACCTGCAGCTCTCCGAAGCTCGACCTGCCGAGGTAGTCGGCCACCTGCTTCCCCACCTTCGCCGTCGCTCTCGAGCGCGAGCCCCGCACCTTCTCTTCACTCTGCAAGCGCTCGAACGTCTGCTTGCGCTCGGCCACCGTCTCGGTCACCGGAGCCGTCGCCCGCTCGGCCTCGCTCTCGTCCTCCAGCACGCGCAGCCGCGGCGGCGGCAGCGGCAGCCCGGGCACCGGCTCCACCGCGTCGCGCGGAGGAGGCGCCGTTTCCCACCGGCTCGCGATCCACGCGAAGGCGATGAGCAGCGCCGCGGCCGCCGCGATTCTCGCCTCGCGCGCGCTCAGCACCGCCGTCTTCTTCGTCGGCCGCTCCAGCTCTGCCGCCGGCGGCGGCGGCGGCACCACCGGCGCCATCGGCTTCGTCGCCAGCTCTTCCTGTCGCGGGCGCGAGGGGCGAGGCGGCGGAGCCGGACGCGAAGGCCGCGGCGCCGACATCGGCGTCGGCGGGGTCGGCGCCTCCGCGGGCTTCACCGCGTACGGGAGCAGCGCCTGCTGCAGCTCGGCCGGCGACGCGAACCGCTCCGCGCGGTCTGCGTTCATCGCGCGCGCGAGCACCGCGCGCAGCTCGGCGGCATCGCCGCTCAGCTCGCGCGCCACGGCGCCGAGCGTGAACACGTCGCCGCGAGCGTCGGGCGCCGCGCCCGCGAGCACCTCGGGCGCCACCCACTGCACGCGCTCCGTGCGCTCCGTCACGTCGGCCGCGAGCTGGGGCCCGCCGCGCACGTCCAGCAGCTTCACGACCGCGTCGGGGCCCTCCGACACGAAGATGGCGCGCGGCTGCACGCTGCCCTGCGGCCCAGCCGCCTCGAACGCCTCGGCGACCTGCGCCACGATGTGCGCGGCCTCGTGCGCCGGGAGCTTCCCGCCCCGCGCGTGCAGGTGCTCCGCGAGCGAGCGGCCCTCGGCCTTCTGCATCGCCACGAACGGCACGCCCTGGTGCCGGCCGAGCGACAGCACCGCCACGACGTTCTTGTGCTCCAGCGCGGCGAGCCGCCGCGCGCTGCTCTCGAAGCGCTCGACCTGGGCCGCGTCCTCCGCGCCGTCGAGCAGCTTCACCACCACCGGCCGGTCGAACGACGTGTCGCGCGCGAGCCAGGTCGTCGCGGCCCGGCCGCGGCCCAGCGGCTGAATCAGGCGCCACCGCGACTCGAGCAGTGCTTCCCGCACCTGCGTGCCGAGCTGCGTCTGCGCGGCGGCGCCCGTGGTCTCGGGCGAGTCGTGCTCGTCGACCAGCCGCCCGCAGCCGAGGCAGCCGAACGAGCCCTGCATCAGGGCGGCTCCACAATGGCGGCACGTGCCGAGCTTCATGGAGACCGCCAGTGTTGCACGCGCGGAGCCGCGTTTGCAGGAACGCCCCGGGTGAATGGAAATGTGCGTCTCGAAGCCAGCAGGCGTGTGCACTCGTGGGCACTGTCCACTGCAGGCGACAACGCCCACAATCGGGGGTGAGGCCATGACCTTCGCCTTGATCAGCTGGCTGCTCGCGGCGACCCCCGACGCCGGCCCCGGCCCGGTGCGCCCGAAGCTGAAGTACGACGTCCCCGGTGCGCTCGACGAGGTCGACGTGCCGGGCATGATGCAGGCGTCCGGCGTTCCGCTGCGCATGCGCGCGGTGCGCTCGAAGCTGAAGCTCGACGCGCTGATGGAGCACTTCCTCGACGCCTTCGAGCGAGACGGGCTGTTTCTCCCCGCGCCGTCGCAGCTCACCGCGCCCGGCCCTCACGTCACCGGCTACGACGTCGACAAGGGCATCACGTACACCGCGCTGTTCCAGACGAACCTCGACGGCACCGTCACGGTCGTGCTCTCGGAGGCCTACCTCCACGCGCGCCGCCCGGCCGAGGCGTTCGTGCCGATCTTCCCCGGCTCGAGCGCGCCGCTCGACGCGCAGAGCGAGGGCTCGCGCTCACTGCAGTACACGACCTCGGCCCACACGAAGGAGATCGAGGCGTTCTACCGCGAGGTGATGGGCAAGGCCGGGTGCCGCGAGGGCGAGCGGCTGGCGTTCGAGTGCCAGGGCAAGGTGAACCGCGTGTGGGTGCGAGAGCGGCCGGGCAAGCCCACCTCGGTCGTGGTGCAGCAGACGGGGGCGGGCGAGTGAGCGCGCTTTCGGTCCATGCGTCCGATGAGGGTGAGGAGCCGCTCTGCGACGATTCGCGCATGCTCCGGCTCGGCGACTCAGGTCAGGCAGCCGTCGAAGCCGCCCTGACGCTGCCGCTGACCTTGTTCCTGGTGCTCGGCTGCCTGCAGCTGTTCATGATGCTGCACGGCAGAATCCTCGCGCACTACGCGGTCGCGCGCGCCACGCGGGCCGGCAGCGTCGACCACGCCGACTGCACGACGATGAGCCAGGTCGCGCTCGCGGCGCTCTTGCCGACCTTCGCGCGCACCGACAGCCCCACCGCGCTCGGCCGGGCGTTCCGCACGCGGCAGCAGGGCCTGTTCGACCCCACCGCCGACGGCGGGCGCAACGAAGAGATCTTCTGGCTCTACCGCGTGGGGCCGGCGGCCCCGGCCGATCTCGAGGAGGAGCTGTTCGATCTGCAGGGCCGGCCGCGGGTCAGCACCCTCGAGCTGGAGCTCGTGTTCTGGTACCCGCTGCGGGTTCCGTTCGCGAACTGGGTCGTCGCGATGCTCACCGTCGCCCAGTACAACCTGCGCGACCTCGACGGCGTGAACCCGCTCATGCCGGTGCAGAGCAACCCCGACTGGCGGCAGGGCATGACGATGCCGGGCTCGCGCAGCGGCAACCTGGGCGACGAGCTGTTGAGCCGCACGAACGCGAAGCACTACGTCGTGCCGATCAAGACGTCGTACGCGATGCGCATGCTGACCCCGGTGCGCGACGCCCCGGGGCGCTGCCCCTTTCCGGTTCCGGTGCCGCCGTGAAGAGCCCGCGCGGCCAGGCGATGGTGCTGTTCGCGCTCTCGATGGTGCTCGTCGTCGTCATGGCGTGCATCACGGTCTCGATCGCCGTGCGCACGCGCGAGCGCCTCGAGCAGCAGACGCTCTCGGACACCATCGCGTACTCGAACGCCGTCGCCGCCGCCCGCGCGTACAACACCATCTCGCTGCTCAACCGCACCGCGATCGCGCACTGGGTCTCGCTGATGGCGGTGCAGGCGAACGTCGCGTGGAGCTCGCTGCACAAGTCGTGGTTCGAGTCGCTCGCCGCCGGCCTCGACAGCATCGACCCGCCCGGAGCTCCGGCGCCCGGCTGCGCCACGCAGCGGCAGCTGGAGCTCCGCCACGCGAAGCACAGCCTGATGCACGCGGCGCTCAGCACGTACAACGCGCCGGGCGCGTACGCCGCAGACGACGTCGACCTCGGCCGCGACCACCCCGCGGGGCCCTGCAGCCTGATGAACGAGCGGAGCGCGAACTGGCGCGGCCGCAACTTCGGCGACGAAGATCGCAACGTCGCGCTCGAGAGCCGCCGCATCTACGAGGCGATCAACGACCTCACCGACATCCAGCACGACGTCTACCGGCAGCTCGAGCAGCGCGTGAAGACGCCGCAGATCGCCAGCTCACTCGTGAGGCTGAGCCGCGGCGACAACACCCTGGGCCCCTATCGCGTGCTCGACGGCGCCCCGGCCTCCGACGGCCCCGCGTGGGACAACGTGAGCCACGCCATCGGCCGCGGCCCGGCCGACGACGATCGGGTGCGCAAGACGTCGCTGCAGCCGCTCGCGCACGCGGCGCTCGGCTCGAGGCCCAGCGGCTTCCTGGTCGGCGGCGCCGACGAGAGCCCGGCCAACTCCAACCGGCTCACGAACCGCGCGAAGCCGCCGTGGACGCTCAGCATCACCGACGACATCGCGGCGGACCTGAACAACCACTTCGGGGCGGGCCGCTTCCGCTTCGAGGTCGAGCACTTCGCCGTGCGCACCTACCTCGGTGAGAACGCCGACGACCGCTTCCCGGGCCTGGCCCGCGTTCACGCCGGCCGCAAGCTCGGCTTCGGCAACGTCGCCGGCAACTCGTGGGCGCGCATCCGCATCGAGTACCGCGGCCCGTGCGGCACGCTGCACCAGCGCTGGGTCTGGGCGGTCGCCGACATGATGCTCAACCGCGTCGGCACCAGCGCCCACGAGTTCGGCTACGTCACCGCGAGCCGCGACGTCGGGCTGCCGAGCGCGTACGACAACGGTCACGTGCGGCCGCTCATCACCGAGGGCACCCACGGCGGGGCGCCCTACGACCTCCACGGCGGCCACCGCCACTGGGGCGAGCTGAACGCCGGCAACCACTACCTGCCCGGCTCCAACGACGAGTCGATCTGGCCCCGCGGCTTCGGCTTCGTCTTTCCCCAGGGGCCCGCGCAGGAAGCCCGCTTTCCCCTCTACGGTCAGCCGCGCATGCCGGTGCTGCTCGCGCGCAGCTACCGGCCCGGCGACGTCGCGCCCGACCCGTGGAACCTCACCGTCGGCCTGCGCTTCTCGAGCTCCGGCGGCGGGGCAACGTTCGACATGACCGCCGGCCGCCTCTCACCCGACCAGGCCGCGATGTCGACCGCGATTCTGTACTACCACCGCCGCCGGCCGCCGAGCGCCGGCGCGGGCGACGGCGACAGAGTCGGGCGGAACACCACTCCGCCTTCCGCGAACGGCTGGCTCGAGAGCCCGAACCTCTTGAACCCGTACTGGCACGCGACCCTCGTGCGGAGCGATCTCGGCGACCGGGCCACTCCGACGAATCCGCCGGGGCACCCCATCAACCAGCGCCCCCAGTACCGCATGCTGCGCGACGAGGGCTTCACTCGCGCCGCCGAGGCCTACCGGGAGCTCGAGAGCGCGGGGTTCAAGTCATGGCAGTGACGCGCCGTCTTCCTCGGGGCCAGGGCGTCGTCGAGCTCGCGCTCGGCACGCTGCTCGTCGTCTCGACGCTGATGCTCGGCATCTACCTCGCCGAGGTCGGCTACCTCTCGCTCAAGGTCCAGGAGGCCGGCAACTTCGCCGCGCTCTCCGCCACGAACGAGCGGGTGCACGACTTCAGCACGCCGCTCACCGGCGGCAACTACGCCACGCTCGGCGCCATTCCTCCGTCCGTCGCCGGGGCTGCGCAGGCGCGCTACCGCGACTTCGACGGCCTCACCGCGGCGGGCGGCGGCTCTTCCGTAACGTACGTCTTCACCCGCGCCGACAACCTCACCGTCTCGTGCGCGCAGACGGGCGCCAACGGCGCGCAGTTTCCGTTTCCCGGTGGAGGCGGCAACACCGGCGGCCGCCTGAGGCAGTGGTACCAGAACCGCGGCGCCGTCGCGTGCAACGCCCAGGCGCGCGTCGCCGACCTCCGCCTGCCGGGCCGCCTTCTCGACGGGCCCGGCGGCTTTCACGAGGAGCGACTGCACGACTTCACCCCGCTGCGCATCTGCTCGGTCGGCCGCGCCGTCTCGGGCAACTGCCGCGGTCGCTACTCGCTGCTGCTCGGCGACTGGTCGCTCGACGGGCCGCTCAACTCGCAGCTCAGCGCCGACATGCCGTGGCTCCGCCGGATACCGGACCCTCCGTATCCCTCGGGCTACCCGCACACGCCGCCGGTGGAGGCGCCCGTGCCCAACCACACCGAGCTCCGCAACGAGCCGTATTGGTACATGGCGCGCGAGCTGTGGGAGCTGAGCGGCGCCGGCTATCGCGCCGGGCAGCGCGTCGGCCTCTCGGCCTCGATGCAGATGGCGAACGCGATGGAGCCGGCGCGCCGCTACCGCGCGAGCGAGAGGCTCTACGACGAGCGCCAGCCGAACGACGACCCGAGGCGCCTCGTGCCCGGCGAAGACTTCGCGTTCAGCTACGCGGGCCCCGAGCGCGGCAGCGCCGACGTCTACAACACCACGTGCCCCGCATGTCACTTCAACACCAACGGCACGGTGACCGTCGACGGCCCGCGCGAGGGCTACCCCGACACGCTCGGCCACCGGTGGAACCGGGACAGGCGTCAGCCGTGCTTCCTCGGGCTCGACGGCTGCTGACCTTCGCTATGCTGCCCGCGGCCTCATGACCGGCGCCACCAAGCCACTCACCTCGAAGGGCGCGACCCACGACGGCCCGCGCCGCTACCAGCTCACCGTCACGACCGGCCCGCACGTCGGCCGCACCACGCCCATCGACGAGCGCGTCGTCGTCGGCGCCGGCGAGGGCGCGACGTTCGTGGTGCAAGACGAGTCGGTCTCGCGCGCCCACCTCGAGCTGGTGCCGACCCCCGAGGGCCTGAAGGTGAAGGACCTCGGCTCGACGAACGGCACCTTCCTCGGCGGCGCGCGCATTCAGGCGATGACCGTGCAGGAAGAGGCGCTCGTCACCATCGGCACCACCGTGCTGCAGTTGTCGCTCGTGCCGCCCGACGGCGCTCCGGTGAAGACGTCGTTCGGCCGCCTGCTCGGCCGCAGCGCCGGCATGCAGCTGCTCTTCGGCACGCTCGAGAAGGCCGCGTCGACCGACTCGACGGTGCTGATTCTCGGCGAGACCGGCACGGGCAAAGAGGTCATCGCGCACTCGGTGCACGAGCGCTCGGCGCGCAGAGACAAGCCGTTCGTCGTGGTCGACTGCGGCAGCATGGCGGCGAACCTGATCGAGAGCGAGCTGTTCGGGCACACCAGGGGGGCGTTCTCGGGCGCGGTGAACGAGCGCAACGGCGCGTTCATCGAGGCCGACGGCGGCACCGTGTTCCTCGACGAGATCGGCGAGCTGCCGCTCGAGCTGCAGCCGCGGCTGTTGCGCGTCATCGAGAGCGGCACCGTGAAGCGCCTCGGCGAAGACGTGCCGCGCAAGGTGAACGTGCGCATCATCGCCGCCACGCACCGCGACCTCGAAGAGAGCGTGAAGAAGGGCACCTTCCGGCGCGACCTGTTCTTCCGGCTCGCCGTCGTCATCGCGCGCGTGCCTCCGCTGCGCGAGCGGCCCGAAGACATTCCGCTGCTGGTGCGCCAGTTCGTCTCGCAGATGGGCCGCGGCGACTTCGAGCTCTCCGAGCCGATGCGCCGCAAGCTCGCCGGCCACGACTGGCCCGGCAACGTGCGCGAGCTCCGCAACGTCATCGAGCGCGCGCTCGCGGGCGGCGGCACCATCGAGATGCGGCCGTCGAAGGGCCGGCCCGCGCGCGCGCCTCCGCAAGAGGGTGAAGACCTCACCGGGCTGCCCTTCAAGGACGCGAAGGAGAAGCTCGTCGACGCCTTCACGCGCGACTACATCATCACGCTGCTCGAGCGGAACGCGAACAACGTCTCAGAGACCGCCAAGGCCGCCGGCCTCGCGCGCAACTACGTTCACCGGCTCGTGAACAAGTTCGGGCTCAAAGGCGAGGAGTAGGCCGAGCCGATTGACGCTCACGCAGCACGTTGCGCTTGCGTTCAGCGCCGACACCCCGCGGAATGCAGCCCGTGAAGTACTGCCCCGCCTGCTCCGCGACCTATCTCTCGATGTCGCGCTGCCCGCGCGATGGCACGGCGGTGACCGCCGAGGGCGGCGACCCCCTGCTCGGCCAGGTGCTCGGCGGCCGCTACCGCGTGCTCGAGCGCATGGCCGCCGGCGGCATGGGGCAGGTCTACCGCGCGAGCCACGTGCGCATCGCGTCGCTGTGCGCCGTCAAGGTGCTCTATGGCGACCTCGCCACCGACGGCGAGATGTGCAAGCGCTTCGAGCGCGAGGCCGAGGCGGCCAGCGCCCTGCAGAGCCGCTACATCACCCGCGTGCTCGACTTCGGCGAGACCGAGGGCGGCCTGCCGTACCTCGTCATGGAGCTGCTCAGCGGGCTCACCCTCACCGCCGCCATCGCCCGCGCCGGCGCGATGGACGAGGCCCGCGTCGTCCGCATCGCGCGGCGGCTCTTGCTCGGCCTCTCGCACGCCCACGAGCGCGGGGTCATTCACCGTGACCTGAAGCCCGACAACGTCATGCTCGTCGCCGAGGACGACGAAGACGACGTGCCCAAGATCCTCGACTTCGGCATCGCCCGCGTGCGCGCCGCGCCCGGCGTCACCATGGCCGGCCAGGTGATGGGCACGCCCGAGTACATGGCCCCCGAGCAGTTCTTCGCCTCCGACGTCGACGCCCGCGCCGACCTCTACTCGCTCGGCATCGTGATGTTCGAGATGCTCTCGGGCCGCGCGCCGTTCGCCGCCAACACCCCGTCGGCCGCCCGCGAGGCGCACCTGACCGCGCCGGTGCCCGCGCTGAAGCGCGCGGTGAGCCCCGGCCTGAGCGTGCTGCTCGGGCGCCTGCTCGAGAAGAAGGCCGACGACCGGCCGTCGTCGGCGCGCGAGGTGCTCGAGGCGCTCGACGCCGCCCCGCGCGAGGGCCCGACCGTTCGCGCGAAGAACCCGCTGCTCGCGACCGCCGCCTCGGTCGCCGACCGGGTCCGCGCCGCGATTCAGAAGGGCGCTCCGCTGTACAACGCGGGCGACGTTCGCGGCTGCGCGGCGCTGTACCGCGCCACCGCCGAAGAGCTCGTCTCGCTCGACCTCGGCGAGATGCCCGCGGCGCTCAAGACCCGCGTGCAGGCCGCGCTCGAGCGCGCCGAGGGTCGCGAGCCTTCGCGCTCCGCCTGGGAGCTTCGCTATGCGTTCGATGACCTGCTCTTCGCGCTGACGCGGCCGGCGTCGAAGCGCGAGCCGGTGGCCGACGCGGCGTCGCGCTTCGCTGCCGGGTGCGCCGAGCGGGCCCAGGTGGTGCGGGTGCTCGACCAGGCCGCGCTGATCGCCGCGCGCCGGTACGAGGCCGGGCAGCCCGAGGTGGTCGCCGACTTCTACCGGCTGCTCGCGGTCTCGCTGCGCGAGCAGCTCGCGGGCGGGCGGTGCTGTGCGGCCCTGGTCGCGCGGCTCGACGCGGCGCTGGAGGCGGCGGAAGACGCTCCGCGCGGAGCGGAGGCCGCGACGCTTCTCGGGGCCGCGTTCGACGAGGTGCGGTTCGAAGGAGCGGCGGGCGAGTTCTACGAGGTGCCTCCGGCGGAGGCGGCGGTGGTGGCGGGCAGCGAGCAGATCGACGAGGTCGCCGACGCGCTGGTGCGGGCCATCGGCACCGGGGCGGTCTGGTACAACGCCGGCGACGTCGACGGCTGCGCGCGGCTGTACGCCCAGACGTGCGAGCGCGTCGTGGCGGGCCTGAAGCCGGTGCAGCGGAACGCGGCGCTCAAGAAGCTGCTGGCGTCGGCGCTGGAGAAGTCGCGCGGGCAGGGCGCCGACGAGAGCGCGTGGACGCTGCGGCACGCGTTCGATGCCGTGCTCGAGGCGCAGCGGGTCGCGAAGTCGCCGGCTGCGGTGAGCGCCGTCGGCAAGGCGCGCTCGTAGCAGGCGTTGTGCTCGGTCGTGCGGCCGTGCTCGCCGTTCGCGCCGACCGACCGACGGCCGACGGGGAAGCGGCGGCCGGCTGTGCGCCGTTGCTCGCCGGTCGCGCCTCTGCGCTTCGTTCATGCGCCGACCGACCGGCGCGACGCGACGGGGAAGCGGTGGCCGATTGTGCGCCGTTGCTCGCCGGTCGCGCCTCTGCGCTTCGTTCGTGCCGACCGACCGACGCGCCCGACGGGAAGGCGGTGGCCGGTTGTGCGCCGTTGCTCGCCGGTCGCGCTTCTGCGCTTCGTTCAGGCGCCGACCGCCCGACGGCCGACGGGAAGGCGGCGGCCGGTTGTGCGCCGTTGCTCGCCGGTCGCGGCCTCTGCGCTTCGTTCGGGCGCCGACCGACCGACCCGCCCGACGGCCACGCAGACGCGCGACGTTCTGGGCCCGCGTGCGACCTCCCGCCGTCAGCGCCTCGTCGCGCGCCGCCGATTTGCGGTGGCGACCTATAACTTTGCCTCGTTTACGTCGGGCGGCGACGAATCTCGGGCAAAGTTATTGGTTGGCCGGTGTCGTAGAGCTTCCGAATCTGGCTGATGAAGCGGGCCTCGTGGGTGTCGAGCTGCCGCGACGTGATCGGAATCGCGGACCAGCCGGCGACGCGCAGCCGCGCGGCCTGCGATCGATCGGTCTCGAACGGGTCTCGGGCGCTGTGGAACTGCCAGCTGTCGACGCAGATGACGAGGCTGCGGTCGGGCCAGGCGAAGTCGAAGATGCCGATCTGCCCCTCTTCGTCGCAGATCTGCAGCTGCGGCATCGGCAGCGGGATCTGCGCGCGCCGCAGCGCCTCGCGTACGCGATCTTCGAGCGTGCTCTGCGTGTTCCCGAGCTCGTAGCGGCCCGCGATGACGGCGAGGCTCGCGGCTCCGGCGCGCCCGCGCGTGCCCAGGCGATCGAGCGCTTCGAGCACGGCGGCGCGGTTCGCCTCCGACTTGCGACGCGCAGAGGCGTAGGCCTGGTCGAGCTCGCTCGACGTGAGCACGCTCGCGAGATCGACGAGCGTCCGCGCGAGGCTCGTCACGGGCAGGCGATCGCGCTTGCCGAAGTCGGCGCCGTTCGTCAGGGCCGAGGTGCGGTGAAGCTGGACCTCGGGAACTGCCACGCGCTTGCGCCGCGCGACCACCGTCACGTCGACGACGTCGGGTGGCTTGAGACCGAGGCCGTCGAGCTTCCAAACCCACCCGGCGGTGCGATGCGAGAGCACGGCGCCGTCGCCGGCCCAGAGCAGCGCGGCCCACAGCTTCACGTCGCGGACGGGCGGGGTGCTCGCGACGCGATAGACGCCGATGAGCTGGCGAACGAGCAGGCCGCTCGCCACGGCGCGATCGAACGCCGAGGCGTGGAACCCGAGCGACAGGACCTGACTGCGGGAGACCACGCCACCCTGCTTGCCGGCGAGCTCGGCGACCTCGACGAATTCGTGCATGGCACCTCGCCACGGCAAGGCGCCGGCCAACGCAACGCACGAGAACGAGACCCCTCTCGAAATTCGAGAACGGCCTCACGAGAGACCCACCGCTTCGCCACTCGCCGTCGATCAGCGCGCCGGGCTCGGCGGTCGCCGCCACATCGTCTCTGGCAGCAACGGCCTACGCGATCAGCTTCGTGATGACGCGCGGCGACTGGTTCGACAGGTGCGACGCGTCGAGCCCCATGCCCTGCAGCAGCGTGGCGTGCACGTCGGCGGGCCGAATCGAGTACCCGTTCGTCGCGTCCACGGCGCCCGTCGCGAAGTTGAACTTCTGCGCCGCCATGCCCTTGTTCGACGTCGCGCCGAACACCTGGTTGCCGCGAATGCCGTTGCCGCCGATCAGCATGCTCGACGCCAGGTGGTGGTCGCGGCCGTCCCGCGAGTTGATCATCGGCGTGCGCGCGAACTCGCTGAACGCCATGATGGTCGTGCACTCCCAGAACGTCTTCGACGTCCCCGGAACCGTCGCGCCCTTCAGCCACGCAATCAGCCGCCCCAGCGCATCGAACCCCTCGCGCAGCTGCACCGACTGCGAGCCCGCCTCGTCGAAGTGGTCGTCGAGGTCATTCGCGAGCTGCACCGACACCACGTTCGACACGCCCTGGGTCATCGCCTGGGCCGCGATCGCCGCCCGCCCGCGCGGGCTCGCCAGGTCGGGCGCCGTGCTCAGGCCGAACGCCGAGTACAGCCCCGCCAGCGACGCCGGCGGCGGCACCACGAAGTTGAACATCGCCGCGGCGCCCGAGTTCGTCATCTGCCGCGCCTGCACCTTGCTCGCCCGAAACGCAGTCACGAGCCCCGTCGCGTCGTAGCCGTGCGCCTCGCAGCTGTCGCTGCCCGTCTCGAACTGCTGCAGCGCGCTCTCGCTGCCGGCGAGCAGTGCCGGGTTCACGGCCTGCGGCTGCAGCACGGTGCGCACGTCGGCCGCGCTGTTCACGCGCACCGCGGTCGCCGCCGCCGGGTACGTCTCGTTGAACGACTCGGTCGCGATGGCGAGGTTCGGCAGGTCGCCGCCCATCGCGGCCGTCTGGGCCGACACCACGGTGTTCAGCGACGACCCGTTCGGCGCCAGCCCGCGCGGGAACTTGCCGGTCAGGTTGTACCGCCGCCCGACCTCGTGGGTCAGCGTGTCCATCGTCATGCCGCGGATGATGGCGAGGTCGGGGTAGTGGTCCATCAGCGACGCCGGCACCGCGGGCCCGAACGTCAGCGCGCCGCGCGTCTGCACGCCGGTGCCGGCGGTCGCGGTCATCACGGGGCCCATCAGCGGGTCGCCCGCGGCCATCTCGGCGTACGCGGGGAAGATGCCCGAGCCGCCGGAGGCGCGCGCGGCGGCGTACTGGTACGCGGCGGCGGTGGCGTCGCGGGGGTCCAACGCGAGCAGCTGGTCCCAGCCGCCGCCGAAGTACGCCATCACGAGGAACTTGGGGTCGGCGGCCTGCGCGCGGGCGGCGTTGCCGAGGAAGGTCTCGTGCAAGAAGAGGCCGCCTCCCATCAGCGAGGCGATCTCGAGGAAGCTGCGGCGAGAGTAGCGGTTCATGGCAGGCCTCGTGCTCAGTAGAAGTGGTACTCGGGGGCCGTCAGCAGCGCGACGCAGACGGCGCGCCAGCCCTCGGTGCAGTGCGCCGCGTTCGGGGTCGCCGCGCCCGCCGCCGCCTTCACCGCGTCGTCGAACAGCTTCCGGTACGCGGCGATGCCGGTGTCGTCGCCGTCCGCGACCTTCACGCCGTGGAACGCGAGGCGCAGCGAGCGCAGGTTCCGGTCGACCGCGGTGCGGTTGCTCGCGACGGTGTCGGTGGCGCTGACGTACCGTGTGAGCACCTTCGCGCCCGGAGCCCGCGCATTGTCCGCGGTGATGACGCGGTTGCAGCTGTCGCGCGCCATGTCGAACATGAACTTCAGGTAGAGCGGCGAAGGCTCGAGGTCGTCGTCGACGCGGTTCAGGTAGTCGGCCTCGCCGAGCGTGGCGCTGCGGGTGTCGAAGCCGACCGCGGCTCCGACGCGCCAGGTGACGGGGGCGCCCGTGCCGTCGTTGCCGAGAATGACGGGGAGCGAGCTGCGCAGCTGGGCGACCGACAGGCGCTGAGAGCCGCCGCTCGCGAGCGTGGCGGAGCCGCCGCCGGTACCCGAGCCGCCGCCGGTGCCGCTCATGCCGCCGCCGGTGCCGCCGATGGGCGGGTGGTCGAAGGGCAGCACGTTGGTGTCGGTGGTGCTGACCGAGAGCCCCTTGCCGCCGCCGATGGGGTCGACGGTGCACGCGGCGAGGAGCAGGCCGCCGCAAAGCCACGAAGCGGTTTTCATCGGACCCTCCGGTACTGCGGCAACGAGACGACCTGCTCCACGAGCCACGGGAAGCTGTAGCTGTTGGTCTTGAAGCCGTCGGACAGCGTGCCGAGCAGCGCGAGCTCGTCGGTGGTCGCTCCCTCGACGCGCATGTCGCGCTTCACGAAGTTGCGGAAGACGCGCTTCACGGCGCACCTCGCGAAGACGCCGCTGTCGACGATCTCCTGCGCGCGCTTGCGAGGCCCACCGGCGAGCGCCGCGGTGATGTCGGCGTGCGCCGCGTCGGCGTACTGGTAGGGGATGAGCGCGCCCGGGTTATCGGCGTCGCTGGCCGTGATGTAGAAGCGGTTGCAGAAGGCGCTGCCCGAGCCGATGCAGTTCGACGCCTTCTTGAAGAAGTTGCCGACCGAGGCGACGCCGGTGCCGTTCTGCACCGAGAGGTAGGTGTTGCCGGCCTCGGCGAACTGGCCCCAGTGCGACGCCAGCGGCTCGAGCAGCTGGTGGCAGTAGCGGCACGTGCAGCGCTTCGTGAGGTCCGAGCCGTCGGCGGTGCAGCCTCCGGTGCCGGGCGCTTCGACGTCGGAGGGCGGCACGAAGCTCTGGCACTCGAAGTCGATGCGGAAGCGGTTCGCGCGGCCGCGGTTCGTCTGAAAGCGCAGCATGTAGCCGGGCAGCGTGGTGACGCCGGCGTGCATCGGGCCACGGTCGACGTCCTGCCAGGTGTTCGTGTCGGTGAACTGCAGCGTCGTCGAGAGCTGCTCGGCCGGGTCGGGCAGCGAGTACACGCGCGTCAGCGAGTAGTTGTTCGAGAACGTCTTCTTCCACTGGTTGATGGGGCCGTTCACGTCGGCGCGCGTGGCGAGCAGCAGGTCGGTGTACGGGCGGCCGCCGGTGGTGACCTTGTCGACCGACCGGCCGAGCTGCTCGCGCAGGCTCGACAGCACCACGCGGCTCACGCTCGCGGCGGGGCCGTAGCAGTTGACGAGGCCGGTGCCGCAGCCGCACGCGGCGTTGTTGAACGCGGTGGCGTCGTAGCAGGGCGTGGCGCGGCCGCCGACCATGACGGTGGCGACCTCCTGCGCGTCGTAGGCGCAGACCTTGATGGGGTTCGCGGGGTCCCAGTAGGGAGCGACCATGCGCCAGCCCTCCTGGCGGACGGTCACGCTGCCCTGCGTCTCGGTGTAGACGAACGCGGGGTCGGGGCGGAAGCCGCCGCCGGGGAGGAAGTGCGTCTGCTCGTAGTCGCCGCAGGTGAGGCCGTGCGCCGTGGTGCTGACGTCGGGGTCGCCGCGCAGCGTGCGGCGCCGGCCGGTGCTGGCGATGCTCCACGCGGGCTCGCCGTTGCGCATCACGAGAATCGAGTTCGTGTTGTTGAGCTGAACGTTGCTGACGTTCGGCCAGAACAGGTCTTCGTGGTACGTGCGCATCGAGCGGCGGAAGTCGTCGGTCGCGAGCATCGACTGAATGGTGCTCTGCGGAACCGCGCTCTGGCCGTCGAGCGCCTCGTACTCGGCGAGCGTCGGCACCTTGCCGCGCAGGTCGAGCGAGAGCCGGCGCAAGAGCTGGTAGCGGTCGACCTCGCGGGGCTGATCGCACGAGGCGGGCACCTGCGCCCGTGCGGCGAAGCCGGCGCACAGCACGGCGAGCGAGAGGAGCTTCTTCATGGCTGCATACCTCCGGCGACCCAACGCAGAACCACCGCGTAGTCGCTGCTGGTCAGGACCTCGACGTCGGGCGGCGGCATCGGCGGCTTCCCGTTCGCCGTCAGCCGCTGGATGATCTTGGCGTTGAACGCAGGCTCGCTCACCACCGAGAGCTGCGTGAGGTCGAACACCGGCGAGTAGCTCGCGCCCGTCGTGTGGCAACCCGTGCAGTGCGCCACGAAGAACGGCTTCACGTCGGCCTCGAACGACACCGCGCGGCCGGTGGCGAGCTTCACGAGCGAGGTGCCGTCGAGCGCGAACGTGTCGCCGTTCGCGTCGCGCGTGAGGCCCTTCGCCTTCGGGGTCGAGAGCGCTCCGAAGGCCGTCGCGCCGGCGGCGCCGAGCAGCGCGACCTGGCCGTCGACGGCCACGAGCGTCTCGCCGAACGCGGTGGTGACGTCGGCGACCGCCTTCGGCTCTTCGCCGGCCGCCGCGAACGCGAACACCTTCACCTCGCCCGACTTCGACCGCGCGTAGAGCCCCTTCGCGGTCGCGAGGTACACGGTGCCGTCGTCGCCGCGCGCGACCGCCGAGACGGCTGGCACGCCCTTCGCTTCCCACTTCGCGGTGCTCGAGGCGAGATCGACGGAGATGAGGTTGCCCTTCGCGAGCACGAGGCCCCTGTCCTTCTCGACGGCGGCGGCGAGGTCGGCGGTGAGCTCCTCGCCGTCGAGCGAGAGCGCGACGTGGGTCATCACGCCGGCGCGGATCCGCTCCACGCCGGCGGAGGTCACGAGCCACAGCTCTTCGCCCGCGCCCTCGCCGACGTCGTCGAGCGTGCGAATGTCGGCGGCCGCGATGCTGTCGGAGAGCGGCGAGCGCAGCAGCCGCCCGGAGGCGTCGTGGAAGATGCCGCCCTCGGCGACGAGGAAGAGCCCCGAGCCGCGCCGCGCGAGCTGCCGAACGGCACCGGTGGCCATCGCCTCGCCGGCGGCGCCGACGGGCACCGCCGAGAACGAGCTCGTCTCGCGATCGAAGCGGTACAAGGTCTCGCTGCCCGAGACGTGGAGCGCGCCGCCGACGAGGCCGAGCTGCTGGCCGGGCTCGGTCATGCCGAGCTCGCTGCGGGCGGAGGCGCTGCCGCTGCTCAGCGCGCCGTCGAGGCGGGTGGGAGCTTTCGGCTCGTCGGGCGGTACGACCATGGGGTCGATGCGGCCGTCGCAGGCAGCCGCGAGTAATAGGAGTGCTCCGAGGGCGCGCATGGGCGTCGGCTCCTCTTCAAGTGAAAGGCCAGCCATGAACCCGCCTGCTGCCGGAAGGTTGCGAAGCACGCACATCGGGATGTGGCGCGTCGAAGCGCGCAGGGCTGTCCTCTGGCAGAGGACAGAGAAACCTTCGCAATCTTCGGGGGTTCAGTAGTGTTTGTGCCGAAGATGCTGGCGCTGATCCCGCTCGTTCTCGCGGTCTCGAACCCGTACTTCGCGGAGGCGAAGCGGCTGTCGGGCGAGCTCAAGTTCGCGGAGGCGATCGAGCAGCTGAAGGTCGCGCGCATGGTGCCGGGCCAGAGCGAGGAAGAGCAGGCCGGCGTGCTCGATCTGCTCGCGCGCTGCTACGCGGCCGAGGGCAACCGCGCCGAAGCGCAGCGCGCGTACGAAGAGCTGCTCGTGGTCGAGCCGTCGTTCGCACCCGACCGCTCGCTGTCGCCGAAGATTCTCGAGGCGTTCGACTCGGCGAAGGAGAAGGTGTTCCCTAAGGACTACCTGAAGCTCGTGCCGCTGGCGGCGCCTCCGGGCATGGCGCGGCTGCGCATCGTCGACCCGTGGCAGCGCGCGAGCGCGTTCGACCTGCGGCTGCGCGTCGACACCGAAGAGACGTGGACGGTGACTCCGCTGACGGCCGAGAAGGGGCTGCTGACCGTCGAGCTGGTGGGCGCTCCGCTGCGAACGCTCGAGTGGTACGTGACGGCGGTCGACGCGGGCGGCGCGGTCGTCGGCGGCTACGGCTCGGCCGAGGCGCCGCAGCGCCACACGGTGCCGACGGTGGCGGTGGGCACGGTGGTGGTGCGCGAGACGCCGCGGGTGCAGCGCTGGCCCGCGTGGATCGCAGTGGGCCTCGGGGTCGCGGCGGTGGTGGTGGGCGCGGTGTTCCAGGCGAACAGCGTGCAGCGCGCGAGGCTGCTCGACGACCGCACGATGCCGCCGGGCGACTGGTCGGACACGGCGCGCGAGCACCACGCGCTCGCGGCGCGCGACGCCACCATCGGCACGGCGATGTTCGTGGTCGGGGCCATCGCGGGCAGCGTGGGGCTGGCGGTGTTCGCGTGGTGAGGCTGCGCGGCGCGGCGTGGGGGCTGCTCGCCGTCGCGGTCTCGTGCTTTCCGCCGCCGCTCGACGAGAGCGGCCGCAGGTGCGCCACCGACCGCCCGTGCGGCAGCGGCTACGTGTGCTTCGAGGGCATCTGCACGCTTCCCGAGCGCGTCGATGCGGGCCCGGACAACTGGCTCCAGAACGGCGGCTTCGAGCGGATCAACGACGCCGGCGACCCGCTGTTCTGGCGCGCGATGCCGGCGACCTCGGGCGGCGACCTCACGACCGACACCGCGTTCGCGTTCGAGGGCACCCGCAGCGTGCGGCTGTTCTCGCCCGACGGGGGAGACCAGCCCGGCGTGCTGGTCACGACCTCGAACGAGGTGCTCGGCACCGCGTTCGGCCAGGTGTGGTGCGCGCGCGCGTGGGCGCGCTCGAGCTCGGACGCGGGGTTCCCGGTGCGCCTGTTCGTGCGCGAGCGGAGCAGCACGGGCACGATCATCGGCGAGAACACCCCGACCAACGTGCGCGTGGCGACCCAGTGGACGCTGCTCGAGGAGCGCTACCAGGCCGAGGGCGCCGACCGCATGGACGTGCGTGTTCAACATACGAACCGCATCGGCAAGCAGGCTCTGCTATGGGTCGACGACGTGAGGCTCAAGCGCTCGGCGACGCAGGAGTGCTCCTGGTGAGGGCGATTCTGTTCGGCGGCACGGGGATGATCGGCCAGGGCGTGCTGCGCGAGTGCCTGCTCGACCCGCGCGTCACGGCGGTGACCTGCATCGGCCGCTCGAAGGTCCAACAGGAGCACGCGAAGCTCTCGCACCTCGTGCACGCCGACCTGCACGACTACTCGGGCATCGCCGAGCAGCTGCGCGGCTTCGACGCGTGCTTCTTCTGCCTCGGCGTCTCGTCGGCGGGCATGAGCGAGGAGGCGTACACGAAGGTGACGTACGACCTCACGATGGCGGCCGCGAAGGCGCTGCTCGCGCAGAACCCGTCGATGACGATGCTGTTCATCTCGGGCGCGAGCACCGACTCGACCGAGAAGGGCCGCGCGATGTGGGCGCGCGTGAAGGGCCGCGCCGAGAACGCGCTGCTGAAGCTGGGGTTCAAGGCGGCGTACATGTTCCGCCCGGGCCTCATTCGCCCGCTGCACGGCATCACGTCGCGCACGGCGGCGTACCGCGTGGTCTATGCGATTCTCTGGCCGTTCATGCCGCTGCTCACGGCGATCGGCGCTGCGACGTCGACGGAGGCGCTGGGGCGCGCGATGATCTCGGTCGCCGACAAGGGGTGGGCGACTCCGATTCTGGAAACGAAGGACATCAACGCGGCGGCGAAACGTGGCTGAGAAAGTCCCGACGACGATGGCGACGCGCATGCTGGACGCCGAGGGCGTGCAGTACGTGCCGAAGCTGTACAAGTACGAGGCGCGCGGCGGCACCGCGGTCTCGTCGCGCGAGCTCGGCGTGAGCGAGCACGACGTGGTGAAGACGCTGGTGATGGAAGACGAGAAGCACGCGCCGCTGGTGGTGCTGATGCACGGCGACTGCGAGGTCTCGACGAAGTCGCTGGCCCGGCTGATCGGCTGCAAGTCGGTCTCGCCGTGCAAGCCCGACGTCGCCGAGAAGCACACCGGCTACCAGGTCGGCGGGACGTCGCCGTTCGGCACGAAGAAGCAGCTGCCGGTGTACCTGCAGAAGACCGTGCTCGACTGCACGCGCATCTACATCAACGGCGGGCACCGCGGGTTCCTGGTCGAGCTCGACCCGAAGGAGCTCATGCGGGTGCTGAAGCCGGTGCTGGTCGACGTGGCGCTGCCCGCGGGCGCTTGAGGCTCAGCCCGCGTACGTAATCTCCCACTCGGCGAGCTCGCCCTTCACCATCACCTCGACGGCGTCGCCGACGCGGCGGCCGACGAGCGCGCGGCCGAGCGGCGAGGCCGGAGTCACGACGTGCAGGAAGCCGTCGCCGCCCGGCCCGGTGAGCTCTTCGCCGGCCCCGGCCGGCGCGATGAAGAGCGTCTTGCCCGCGTCTCCGTCCTCGACCTCGACGAGGGCGCCGAGGCCGATGGGCGCTCCGCGCGGCAGCGGGCGCGGGTGGAAGCTCGACACCGCCTCGTACGCGGCGAGCGCCGACTCGAGCCTCACGCTGGTGGCCTTGTGCAGGTTCACCGCGCGGTTGGCGCCGGTCTTCGCTTCGTCCTTCGTTTCGCTGGCGAACGCGCGGGCCTGATCGAGCAGGGCCTTGAGCTTCGCCTCCAGCTGTCTCGCGAGCGCGACTTTGTCCATACCGGGACGGTAGGGCGAAGGAGCCCTCCAGCAAGTAATCTGTCTTCTTCAGTGCTGTCGTTCGGACCCTACGAGACCTTGAGCCGCATCGCCGCCGGAGGCATGGGCGAGGTGTTCGTGGCGCGCCGCACCGGCACCGGCGCGTTCGAGAAGAAGGTGGCGCTCAAAGTGCTGCTGCCGCACCTCGCGCACGACCGCGAGTTCGTCGAGCGCTTCTTCGACGAGGCGCGCCTGGTCGCGCGCATGAATCACCCGAACATCGTGCAGATCTTCGACGTCGGCGAGACCGACGGCCGGCCGTGGCTCGCGATGGCGCTGGTCGAGGCGGTGAGCCTCGCGCGGCTCGAGCACGAGCTCGGCAAGAGGAGAGAGAAGATTCCCCTGCCGTTCGTGCGGCTGATCGCGACCGGCCTGCTCGAGGGGCTCGCGTACGCGCACGCGCTGAAAGGCCCCAAGGGCGAGCCGCTCGGCGTCGTGCACCGCGACATCTCGCCCTCGAACCTGCTCGTCAGCACCGACGGCGCGGTGCTGCTCACCGACTTCGGCATCGCGAAGGCGAGCATCAACCTGCACCGCACGCAGCCGGGCCGGCTGCGCGGGAAGATGTCGTACCTCGCGCCCGAGACGTTCACCGGCGAGCCGGTGGATCAGCGGTCCGACCTCTTCAGCGCGGCGGTGACGCTGTACCAGCTGCTCACCGGGGTCTCGCCGTTCCTCAAAGAGACCGACACCGACACCATCGAGGCGGTGAAGCGGGCGCAGCCGGCCCGAGTGCAGGCGCTGCGCGGCGACGTGACGCCGGGCATGGCGGCGGCGCTGCACCGCGCGCTGCAGCGCGACCCGGCCGAGCGGCCCGCGAACGCGAAGGAGCTGCGCGAGGCGATCTGCGACGGCCCCGTGGCGACCGCACCCGAGCTCGGCGAGTACCTGAAGGCCCGCTGCGGCGCGGGCTTGAGCTCGTTCAAAGAGCCGGTGTCGGGGCCGGGCACGTCGTCGCTGCCCGCCGGGCACACGCCGTCGATTCCGACGGAGCCGAATCGGCTTCCGCGCTCGCGCGTGCTCGGCGCGGTGCTCGCGGTGGGAGTGATCGTCGTCGGCGGTTACCTGCTGCTGCGCGGCTCCCTCTCCCCCGTAGGGGAGAGGGCGGGGGGTGAGGGTCAGCCGACTGTCACGGTCACCGCACCTCCGGCGCCCGAGCCTGCACCTCCGCCCGAGCCTGCACCTCCGCCAGAGCCGGAGCCACCGCCCGAGATCGCCGCAGCGCCGCCGCCCCTCACCCCGTCCCTCTCCCCTACGAGGGGAGAGGGGGCGCGCATTCGACCGCGGCCTCGGCCCCGCTCTTCGCAGCCGCCTTCGATCGACCCGGTCCGTGTGGGCTACCTCACCGCCGACGCCGCGCCTTGGGCCGACGTCTTCCTCGACGGCAAGGCGCTCGACCGCACTCCGCTCTCGCGCTTTCCGGTGCCCAGCGGCCCGCACAAGCTCGTGTTCAAGGCGGCGGACGGCCGGAAGATCGAACGCCCGGTGCAAATCGAAGAGGGCCAGGTGAAGGTGGTGCGCGTAGAGTTCCCGGCTCCGTGAGCACGGACGACGAAGGCCCGCGCACGAGCACCCTCGGCCACACCGCGACGATGTCGCGCGTGCAGCCGGTGCGCCTGCTCGTCATCGACGGCCCCGACCGCGGGAGAGACCGCGTCGTCACCGAGGGCACCGCGACGGTCGGCTCCGCCGAGGCGTGCGAGCTCAAGCTCGCCGACCCGGGCGTCTCGCGCCGTCACCTCAGCATCGAGCTGCTCGGCGCCCGCGTGCGCGTGCGCGACCTCGGCAGCAAGAACGGCACGCGCTACCTCGGCGCCCGCGTCGAGTCGATCGAGCTGCCGCTCGGCGCCACCGTCGAGCTCGGCACGAGCCGCGTCGCGATGCTCCCGGTGCTCGGCTCGGCCGCGCTGTCCGAGCGCGAGGAGCTGCACGGCCTCACCGGCCGCTCGCCCGCGATGCGGAAGCTGTTCGCGCAGGTCGAGCAGGTCGCGCCGACCGACGCCTCGGTGCTGATTCACGGCGAGACCGGCAGCGGGAAAGAGGGCGTGGCGCGCGCGATTCACGCGCTGTCGCCGCGGGCCGGCGGCCCGTTCAAGGTCTTCGACTGCGGAGCGGTGCAGAGCGAGCTCTTGCAGAGCGCGCTGTTCGGCCACGCGAAGGGTGCGTTCACCGGGGCCGTGAAAGATCAGCCCGGGGCGCTCGAGGCCGCGAACGGCGGCGTGCTGTTCTTCGACGAGGTCGCCGAGCTGCCGCTCGACCTGCAGCCGGCGCTCTTGCGCGCGCTCGAGACGAAGACGTTCACGCGCGTCGGCGAGGGCAAGGTGCGGAAGTCGGACTTCCGCGTTCTGGCGGCCACGCACGTCGACCTGTTCGCCGCGACGCAGTCGGGGAAGTTCCGGCTCGATCTGTACTACCGGCTCGCGGCGCTGGTGATCGAGGTGCCCGCGCTGGCGGCGCGCGTCGACGACATCGCGCTGCTCGCGCACCGCTTCGCCGCGGAGGCCGGCGCGAAGGAGCCGCTGTCGGCCGGCACGCTCGCGGCGCTCACGGCGCGCTCGTATCCCGGGAACGTGCGGGAGCTGAAGAACGTCGTCGAGCGCGCGGTGACCATGGGCGCCGAGAGCGCGCTGCCCGGCGGGTCGTCGGCGCCGGCCTCGCCCGAGGACTTTCACACCACGCGCGAGAAGGCGATCGCCGCGTTCGAGAGGTCGTACCTGAGCGCGCTGCTCGAGCGGCACGGCGGCAACGCGTCGGCGGCGGCGCGCGAGGCCGGCATCGCGCGCAGCTATCTGTACAAGTTGCTCGATGCGCACGGGCTGAAGCGCTGATGACGACAGGGTGAGGGGCGGTCGACTTCGGCGAGCGCTCAACGCCCCCCCCTCACGGCGCTGCTGCATCCACGGCGGGCATCAGCAGGCTCCCCGGGTACTTCGCGCGGAACTTCGCGGCGAGCTCCTTCGCCTTCGCGCTCTCGCCGCTCTCGCTCAGCGCGATGACCTGCAGCGCGACGCGCTCCTCGGCGAGCTGCCCCGCCGGGTACTCGCGCTCGTGCAGCGCCAGCGCCGACAGCGCCGCCCCGGCCTCGTGGCGGGACAGCGCAGCGCGCGCCTGCTCGATGTAGCTGCGCTCGGCGCCGAGGTTGTCGGGCTGCTGCTTCTTCGGCGCCGCCTTCACAGGTGCCGGAGGCGGAGGCGCAGGCTCGTCGACGACGACCTCGGGCGCCGGCGGCGGCGGAACCGGCGCCTCCATGCGAATCACGATCGGCGCCGGCTGCACGACCTGCTTCGGCGGAGCCACCACGGCGTGCACGCCCGCGCCGACGCCTCCGCCCACCGAGAACGCGACCGCCGCCGCGATGATCACCTTCGTCGTCACCGCGGTCGTCGTGCCGGCGGCGGCTCCAGACGCCACCGCCTTCCCGCCGAGCGCCGCGCTCCCGACCGCGCCGGCCGCCGCGGCCCCCGCCATGCTCGCCGACACCTTCGCGAAGAGCTTCGCGCGGGTGGCGGCGGGCACGACGTCGAGCGGCCGCTCGGCCTCGAGCAGCGCCTTCATCGCCGGCGACATCGGCTCGAGCTCGTCAGGCCTCATGCGGCCACTCCCTGCAGTCGTTGCACCTCGGCCTCGAAGTCTCGCCGCGCCAGACGCAGCCGAGAGTAGGCGGTGTTGAGCGGAACCGCGAGCGCCTCGGCGACCTCGGGAATCGGAGCGCCGTCGAGCTCGTGCATGATGAAGACGGCGCGCCGCTCGATGGGAATCGCCTCGAGCGCGCGGCGCACCAGCGCGCGCCGCTGCTGCTCGTGAAGCTGGGCGTCGGGCCCGGGCCGCTCGTCTTCGCGCTCGAGCTCCTCGCCCTGCACCTCGCGGCGCACCGAGGCGCGCTCGCGGAAGTCGCTCGCGACGCGGAACGCGATGCCGAACAGCCACGGCTTGATGGGCCGCTGCGGGTCGTAGTCGGCGAGCTTGCGCCACGCGGCGATGAAGACGTCGTGCGCGGTGTCTTCGAGGTGGGCGGGCTGAACACCGAGCCGGCGCAGCGAGCTCCAGACGTAGTCGAGGTTCTCCTCGTAGAGACGCTCGAAGTCAGGGGCTGCCAAAGAGGCTCACCCCCGCGGTAAACGCGAAGATCGGCGTGCGCCAGACCTCGCGGTTCCTCACCACCAGAATCGCGGCGACCGTCTGCAGCGTCGCGTTCGCGAACAGCCTCACCTTCAGCGCATCCACCGGGTGAAAGTCGAGATAGGGCCCCACGCCGCCCGCCAACGCAAACGCGGTTCCCGAATTCACCGTGCCCGAGAAGCCGCTCGCCCACGCGTGCACCGCGCCCACGCGCGTCGACAGGCACCCCCCGACCCGGTTCGAGCCGAGGCAGAGGAAGGGGCCGACTCCGAACACCGTCGACCAGATCGCACCCTCGTCGACGCCCATCGAGCCCGGCGCCGTGAACGAGAGGCGGCCCCCGAACATCACGATGCTCCACTTGCCCGCGACGTCCACGTTCACCGCCGCGCTCACGTTCGGCGTCTCGAACACCGAGACTCCGGCTCCGCCGCCAATCCACAAGCCATCGAGCGAGCGCGGCGGCGGCGGCGGGTGCTCCACGATCACGATCGGCGGCGCCGCGACCGGCGGCGGCGGCTGTGGCTCCGGCTCGAGGTCCGGCGGCGGAGGAGGCGGCGGCAGCTCGCTCTGCGGCTCGGGCGCCGGAGCCGGCGCCGGCCGTGTCAGCGACAGCGGATCGAGGATCAGCGCCAGGGCGAGCGCAGTCGAGGAGGCCAGCTCCGAGCAGTCGGCCGCAGAGGACGTCAGCTTCTTCGACCCGACCGTGCCCCCCGTCTCGTTCGTGACCATCACCTCGCTCGTGTAGACCCCGCTCGAAAAACGCCAGCGCAGAGAAACGGTGCGCGTCGCGTCCGACGAGAACGGGCTCGAGCCCAGGCGCTCGGCCACCGCGCGCTGCACCGCCTGCTCGTCGGGGCAGCTCTCGGCTCCACTCTCGCGGCGCGAGTCGAGCCGGTGCGGCGCCACCGCGAGGAGCAGGAGCAACAGGCCCGTCACCGGCACGCTCCGGCGATGCAGCTCTTGGAGGTGCCGCAGAAGTCGCAGCTGACGCCGCCGGTGCCGCAGTCGAAGTCGGTGTTGCCGGCCGCGCAGGCGCCGAGCCCGTCGCAGCAGCCGGCGCAGTTGCCCGGGCCGCACAGCGTGCAGGTGCCCTGGTGGCACAGCTCGGTGATGGCGCACTGCGCGCAGGGCCCGCCGTTCTTGCCGCACTGCCCGCGCTCGGTGCCGGCGTTGCAGATGGGCCCGAAGCAGCAGCCGGGGCAGTTGCCGCAGGTGCTGTTGGTGGTGCACCGGCCGTTGACGCAGGTGCTGCCGGTGGTGCAGGCGACGCAGACGGCGCCGGCGAGACCGCAGTGCGCGTTCGACTGGTTCGCTCCGGCGACGCAGGTGTTGGTGGAGTCGCAGCAGCCGGTGCAGCTCGAGGGTGTGCAGCTTCCGGGAGGCGGGTTGACCAGCACCAGCCTCTGCTCGCATGCGGCCGCAAACAACAGCAGCGGCACCAGTCGCCCCATGTTTTCCACCTTACGTCTTCGCCGAGGGCATTTCTGCACCGCATTCGAAGGGGTTTGGGGCGGCGTCAGCCTTTCCGTCACGGGGGCTTGCAGGTGCGCTAAGCGGCTACTCGCGTGAGCGAGCTGCGGAAGGGCTACTTCAGCAAGGACGCGAAACCCGGCCCGTGGGACGCGATCGTCGTCGGCTCGGGCATCGGCAGCATGACGGCGGCCGCGCTGCTGACGAAGCTGGGGCGCAAGGTGCTGGTGCTCGAGCAGCACTACGTGCCCGGCGGCTACACCCACACGTTCACGCGCAAGCAGTGGCGGTGGGACGTCGGCGTGCACGCGGTCGGCGAGGTGACGGTGCGCAGCATGCCGGGCCGGCTGCTGAAGGCGCTGACCGACGGGAAGCTCGAGTGGGCGTCGCTCGGGCCGGTCTACGACGCGTTCTACTTCCCCGGTGGAAAGCAGCTCGACTTCCCCGACAACCCCGAGGCGTTCCGCGAGAACCTGACGCGCGCGTTCCCCCGGGAGGGCGAGGCGGTGAACCGGTACCTCGCGCTCGTGAAGGAGATCTCGTCGGGCATGCGCGGGTACTACTTCTCGCGCGTGCTGCCTCACGCGCTGTCGGGCCCCGCCGAGCGCGTGCTCGCGCGCAAGGTTCAGCCGCACCTGCGCGCGCGGACGCGCGACGTGCTGGCCACGCTCACGGGCGACCCGCAGCTGCGCGCGGTGTTCGCGGCGCAGTGGGGCTACTACGGCTCGCCGCCGAGCCGCTCGGCGTTCGCGATGCAGGCGCTGGTGGTGAAGCACTTCCTGTGGGGCGGCTACTACCCGCGCGGAGGCTCGCAGCAGATCGCCGCGGGCCTGCTGGGCACGGTGGCCCAGGGCGGCGGGTGGACGCGGATCATGGCCGACGTGGAGCAGGTGCTCGTCGAGAACGGGCGCGCCGCGGGCGTTCGTCTGCGCGGCGGTGAAGAGCTTCGTGCTCCGCTGATCATCAGCGGCGCCGGAGCGCACGGCACGCTGAAGCTGCTCCCTGAGGCGCTGCAGCGCGAGAGCTGGGCGTCGTCGCTGGCGGCGCTCAAGCCCGCGCCCGCGCACGTGTGCCTGTACCTCGGCTTCAAGGGCGACGTCGCGGCGGCCGGAGCGACCGCCGCGAACCAGTGGTTCTACGACACGTGGGACAGCGAGGACGACGCGTGGCGGGTGCAGGCGGGAGCGTCGCAGCCGCGCGCGCCGGTGCTGTACGTGAGCTTCCCGTCGCTGAAAGACCCGGATCACCGCGGCGACCTGCACACCGGCGAGGTCGTGACGTTCGTCCCGTGGGAGACGTTTCTTCCCTGGCGCGACAAGCGCTGGCGCAAGCGCGGCGACGCGTACGAGAGCTTCAAGGCCTCCATGCAGGAGCGCATGCTCGAGCAGCTGTTCGCCCAGCGCCCGGGCCTGAAGCCGCTGCTTCAGTACGCCGAGCTGTCGACGCCGGTGACGACCGACCACTTCGTGCGGCCGTCGCACGGCTCCATCTACGGGCTCGAGCCCACGCCCGAGCGGTTCGCGAACCCGCACCTGAAGCCGCGCTCGCCGGTGCCCGGCCTGTACCTCGCCGGCAGCGACGTGACGTCGGTCGGGGTCGTCGGAGCGCTGATGGGCGGGCTGCTCGCCGCCGTCGCCGCCGAGCCGTGGGAGTCGATGCGCTGGCTCCGCCGCGACGTGATGTAGGCGGGCGGCGCCGTGCGGAACGGCCGGCCGGCGCGCTATGTTTCAGCCCGCATGAAGCTGACGCGCCGCGAGCTCGGAGTGGCTGCAGCAGGCCTCGCGGTGTCCGCCTCCGCCGCCGTCGCCGAGGTCGCAGGTCCGACCGAGCTGTGGACGTGGACGACCTCGGAGCAGATCCACGGGCTCGAGAAGTGGGGCCTCTTGTTCACGCGCAGCCAGCGCCCCGGACTCGGCAAGGGCTACGCGTTCGAGGTGCTCGAGACGTGGAAGGACGACGCGACCGCGCAGCTCTTGCGCTCCGAGCGGTTCGAGAAGGGCCGCTTCGCGTGGACGAACCCGTGGGCCACCTGCCTCGGCTTCGGCGGCGAGACGTACGGCCCCGAGCTGATCCGCATCGAGCTCAAGCCCGGCACCCTCTTCACCCGCTTCTCGTCGCGCGCACCACCCGAGGCTCCCGCCGACGCCGCCCGCCTCGCCGGCTTCATCTTCGAGAACGAGCAGGCGGACCTGAAGGACATGTCGTGCTCCTCGTTCCGCGGCGACGGCGCCTGGCGCGAGGTCTACGTCGGAGACGAGGCGCGCGTCGTCGGCTGGTCGCGGCGCACGCGGGCCATCTCGGCGCGGCTCGAGCGCGACATCTCGTTTCTCTCGCGGCTGTCTCGCGACCTCAAGAACCTCGCCGTGCCCGACACCTGCGCCTGGCTCGCCTCGGTGAAGCAGGCGTGGCGCGGCGAGGGCTCCGGCTCGCTCGCCGAGTACGCGCGGCAGCTCGCCTTCGCTTCGCCCGAGTACCGCCCGACGCCCGAGAACCTGCGCCGCATCATCACGACGCTCCAGGCGCGCTTGAAGCTGTGAAGAAGCTGAGCGCAGGCGAGGCCACCCGGCTCGTCGACGACGCGGTCGCGGCTCTTCCCGTCAGACACCGCGGCTGCGTCATGTGCGCAATCGCGAGCGGCGACCACGACGCCGAGCTCGTGGTCCGCAGCACCGACGCCGGCGTCGTCGTCGTCGACCGCTTCGCCGCCACGCGCGGGCACCTCATGGTGGTGCTGCGCGAGCACGTCGAGCACGTCGCGCGCCTCGAGTGGGAGCGCTACGCCGCGCTGCAGCGGCTCGCGTGGGAGGCCGCGCGCGCCGTCGACGCGCTGCTCGCCCCGCGGCGGATCTTCGTCGCCGCGCTCGGAGCCTCGGCTCCGCTGCCCAAGACCTTCCCGCACCTGCATCTGCACGTCGTACCGGTATACGAAGAGGGTGAAGCCGCCCGGCCAGCGAACGTCTTCAGCTGGTCACACGGCGTCTGGGTCTACGGACCGGGCGAAGGAGCGGCGCTCGCGTCCGAGCTGCGACTGCGCGCGGATGCTCCAGTTTCGCTAACGGCTCGAAGTTCAGCGCGCTGATCCGCGGCGCACCGTTTGCTCATGCCGCGCGGCATGAACCTTCGGATGCGGCGAATCCTCGCGGTGACGGTGTTCTCGGCGGTGGCGGTGATCTCGGTGGCGACCTCGCCCGCGAGAGTGGGCCTGCAAGACTGCCGCGGCAGCAGCATCGTCGTGCTGAGCGGCGCGAACCCGAGCGCGCAGTCGCACTTCACGTTCGACTTGAGCGCCGAGGGCAACCCGGGCGGCAACGCCGGCATGCTGAACGCGTTCGCGAACCTCGAGGCGACGCTGTGCGACGCGAACCGCGACGCCGGCTGCGTCTACGTGCCGCACCCCGACGGCGGCTCGCTCGAGCTGATCCTCGACGACGGCGGCACGACGGCCCTCGAGCTCATCGGCTCCCAGGTGCCGCTCTTCACCGGCTGCCCGGTGGGCTCGGCGTGCTCCGACGGGCTCGCGCTCCGCTACACCCTGCCGCAGGACTTCCAGGGCGAGGTCGGCGTGCGGCTCAACGCGTGCGGCACCGTCACCGTCGGCGGCCAGAACCCGCCGCGCGGCACCACCTTCACCGTCACCACGCCTTGAAGCCTTCCGTCGCTGCAGAGGGGCTCCTGCACCCGGCCGCGCTGGCAGCGGCCGCGGTGCTGGCTTTCAACGACCAGCTCGGCAAGGCGCTGTGGCCGGGCACCGTGACGGGGAAGCTGTCGGACTTCGCCGGCCTGCTCGTGTTCCCGCTGTTCCTGCAGGCCGCATGGGAGCTCGTCAGGCCGCAGCAGACGCGTTCTCTGCGCGTGCTCGTGACGGCTGCGATCGCGACCGCGGTGGTGTTCGCGCTGGTGAAGACGTGGCCTCCGGCGTCGGCGGCGTACCGCGTCGTGTTCGGCGTGCTGCGCTGGCCGCTCGATGCCGTGCTGTCGGCGTCGCTGCCGCCGCTGCGGCCGGTGCGCCTGACGCCCGACGTGACGGACCTCGTCGCGCTGCCCGCGGTGCTCGTCGCGGTGTGGGCCGGCGTCAGTCGGGCTGGCGAATCACGGCCGGCTTGGGCTCGGCTCCGCCGATGGCGAGAATGTCCGCCTCGCCCAGCAGCTCGAACGCGCGCTTCACCGTGAACCCGAGCTGCTTGCGCTCCGCCGCGGTGAGGTAGCTCTTGCGCATCATCTTGTCGAGCTCGCGGTTCACCTGGCCGACGAGCACGTCGCGGTCGTCGTACGGGTCCGGCAGCGCGCCCGCGCGCACCCGCTGAAAGCTCTCGTTCATCGCGGTGATGGCCTGCTCGAGGGTCAGCTGGCGCCCGTCGCTCACCATCAGCATCACGTCTTCCGGGTTCGCCTCGCCGGCGTCGACGACCTGCTGCGCCGACGCGTGGAACCAGTCGGCCGTGCGCGGCGCGCGCGGAATCGTGCGCGGGTTGCCCTGCTTCTTCAGCTCGTCGAGCGCCTTCTGCGTGGCCGCGTCGATGTTGCCCGTCGCCGGCTGAATGCCGCGCGCGACCTGAAAGCGCCGCACCGCCTCGAGCGTCCGCGGGCCGTACTGCCCCGACGCCAGCACCGACTCGCCCAGCTCGTTGAGCTGCCGCTGCAGCGCCTTCACCTCGGGGCCGCTCGAGCCCAGGCGCAGCACCTTCGGCGGCGCCGCCGGAGGCGCCGCGCCCTTCACCGGCGGCTTCACGGGCGCCGGCAGTGCCATGTCAGGCGAGCGCCTCGCGAATCGCGTTCGCCGCTTCCGGGTCGCCGCGCTCGAAGCGCGCCACCGCCGCGCAGATCTGCACGCGGCGCGACCTGTCGGAGCCGAGCGCCACGAGCTTCGTCTTCAGCGACTCCTCGGCCTCGGGCTCCAGCTGCCCGAGGCAGCCGAGCGAGTACGCCGCGGCCGCGCGCACCGACTCGTTCTTGTGGCCGAGCGCCTTGATCAGCGCCGGCGCGGCGCGAACGTCTCCGAGCTTGCCGAGCGCCTCGGCGGCCTCCATCGGCACGGCGTTGCTCTCGAGCGCCTCGATGAGCAGCGGCGCGACCGAGGGGTCGGCGAGCAGCCCGAGGCCCCGCGCCAGCGCGCCCGCGAGCTTCTTGTCGGTCTTCAGCGACGCCGAGAGCCCCGCGGCGAAGTACGGCACCGCGTTCACGTAGCCGGCGGAGCCGAGGATGACGGCCGACTTCGCCATGCGCGACGACGACGCGCCCTGCAGCGCCGAGATGAACGCCTGCACGAGCGCCGGGTCGCGCGCGCGCGTCAGCGCGTAGGCCGCCGACGTGCGCACCGAGGGGAGCGCGTCTTCGAGCAGCTTCCACAACAGCTTCCCCGAGCGGGTCGCGGCGGCCGGCTGCGCGGTCATGCCGCGCTGATGCGCGACGGCGCGGGCCGCCTGAATGAGACCGGCGTTGGACGGCTGCTTCTTCGTCTTCTTGGGTGGCACGGCGGCGCACCATACTGCCCGGGCCGATTTGCGCGCGAGCCCGCGCGTCGCATACGAACGCCCGCCATGCGCTACCTGTTGCGGGTCGCTACGGTCCTGGTCGTCGGTTGTGCTCCGAACGAGCTGACGTACGGCGGCGGCGCCGGCAGCTCCGGCTCCGCGGGAGGGAGCGCCGCCGCGGCGGGCGGCTCGGGCGGAGGCGGCGCGAGCGCCGGCACCGCCGGCGGCGCCGAAGAGCCGCAGTACACGGTCTACGCGCACAGCGACTACGTCCTCTACTCCATCGACCTGGTGACGAAGGCGCTGACGCTCGTCGGGCCGTTCAACGCGCCCATGGTGAACGGGCGGCAAGACGTCATCACCGACCTCGCGGTGGCGCCGAACGGCACCCTCTTCGTGGTCTCGTACACGGCGCTGTACACGGCGAGCCCCGCCGACGGCCACGTGACGCGCGTCGGAGCGCTGACCGCGTGCGGGCAGAACAACGTGGCGCTGACGCTGCTGCCCGACGCGCGCATGTTCGTGGCCGACTTCAAGGGGCAGCTGTGCCGCGTCGACTACGCGGCGAGCCCGCCCGTGGTGACGCCGGTGGCGAAGCTCGGGTCGAACATGGCCATCAGCGGTGACCTGGTCGCGGTGCGCGACGGCACGCTGTTCGGCTCGGCGTACGACCTCGCCGACGCCGCCGGCACGGGCACGCAGAACGACAACGTGCTGGTGAAGATCAACCCCGACACCGCGGCGGTGACGAAGCTCGGCGCGACCGGCTTCGGGCGCCTGTACGGAGTCTCCTACGCGCTCGGCAAGGTGTTCGCGTTCACCCACGACGGCTCGGGGCAGGTCGTCACCGTCGACCCGGTCACCGGTGCGGGCACGCTGTTCAACACGTTCGTGGACCCGGCGACGAACGCGCCGATTCGCTTCGCGGGCGCCGGCGTCAACGCGCTCGTGCCGCTCATGATCAACTGATCAGCGCCGGTCGGTGACCCAGCACACGTCTCTCTCGTCGACGCCGCGCGAGGCCGCCCACCTCGCGAGCGCTTCCCGGAGCCTCAGCGTGTCGTCGTCGCCGTGCACCGCGTGCGCGAACAGCGGCTCCCACCCCTCGGGGAAGTGGCCCGAGTAGCCGTTCACCGTCGGCACGCCCGTCCACAGCGACGCCCACATCGCGTCGAGCTGCGTCTTCTCGTGCCAGTCGTCCTGCGCGGGCCCGGTGCGCACGGGCGCGTAGAAGAACGCGCGGCAGGTCACCGGCACCGCGGCCGCCACCGCCGCCACGTCGCCGCGCAGCCGGCTCTTCGAGTAGGCGTCGGGCACCCGCTGCAGCTGCTCGAGCAGGCAGAGCGCCACCACGGCGTAGCCGGCCGGCCGCGCCCGCTTCGCGAGCAGCGCCACCGCGATCGCGGCGGGGAACAGCATGAACAGGCCGACGCGCCCCACCGCGCGGATGCCGTCGGCGCCGGGCAGCACCGCCATCACGGCGGCCCAGGGGCTCACGCGCCCGCGATACAGCGTCGCGAGCGCCACCACCGTGAGCGCGGTGAGCCCGAGCGCGCGCAGCCACGGCTGCTTGCGCAGCATCGAGATCATCACCACCGTCGTCACGAAGCCGACGCCGAGGCGGTGCTCACCCTCGGCGGGCAGCCGCGCGAACAGCGGCAGCTCGGCGAGCCGCCCGTAGAGCACGCTGTACGGCCCGGGGTACAGCCACGACTGCAGCTGCGGCACCATCGGCAAGATGCCCTCGAACGTGCGCGGCTCCGCGCCGCGGTACGCGAGGAACAGTGGCAGGACCGCGGCGAGCGCGAGCGCTGCGCTCACCAGCAGCGGCACGCGCCGGGTGCGCACGACGTGCAGCACGGCCGCGCGCGGCTCCTTCGAGGCCAGCGCCCAGCCCAGCAGCACGAGCAGCCAGAACCCGAACAGCCAGCCGAGCGTCACGCTCGCCCACAGCTGCCCCACGAGCGCGGCGAAGAACGCCGGCACCCAGCCGCGGGCCGCGCCCTCGAACACCTTGACCGCCGCGAGCACCGCGAGCGCCGCGAAGAACACCGGCAAGAGGTGCTGGTGGTTCAGCTGCGCCATGCGCGAGCTGCCGAACGCGACGATGAACGCGCCGGCCGCCGCCGGCACCGGCTCGAAGCGCAGGCCCGAGGTGAACAGCGCCGACATCGCGACGTAGTTCAAGGTGAGCACCGTCAACATCCACAGCTGGAACGAGGTGTCGGGCTCGAAGCCGGCCAGCCGGAACGGCGCGTACAGCGGCAGCGTGCCGACCATCAGCTCGGTGAACGGGCCGACGTCGCGCTCGGGCCAGAAGAACGGAGGGCTGAACAGCTCGGTCTTGCCGAGCAGCCAGCGGTAGTCGTGCTCGAGCACGTAGTTGAGCAGCCGGGTGTCGCCGGGGTCGCACTCCATCAGGGCAAAGCCGCTCGACAGCATCGGCCACGTCGCGAGGCCGAAGCCCACGGCGAACAGCAGCAGCGCAGGCAGTCGTCGCACCCGCACGTGCGCATAGCACCGCGCGGCGTTCTCTGTTTTCCTCCCGCGCATGCCCAACGCGGAACCCACGCTCTGCATCGACGTCGGAGGTACGGGTCTCAAGCTGATGGTCGTCTCGCCCTCGGGCAAGGCGCTCACCGAGCGGCTGCGCGTCGAGACGCCGAAGCCGGCGACACCGTCGGCGGTGCTCGAGGCGCTCGGCGGCCTGCTGAAGCAGGTGAAGGCGCCGTACGCGCGCGTGTCGGTCGGCTTTCCCGGCGTGGTGGTCGACTCGACGGTGCAGACCGCCCCGAACCTGCACGCGTCGTTCGCGGGCTTCCCGCTCGGCAAGGCCGTCACGAAGCTCACCGGCCGGCCGGCGCGCGTGCTCAACGACGCCGGCGTGCAGGGCCACGGCGTCATCCAGGGCCGCGGCACCGAGCTGTGCATCACCCTCGGCACCGGCTTCGGCTTCGCGCTCTACGTCGACGGTCACTACGTGCCGAACCTCGAGATGGCGCACCACCCGTTCAAGACCGGCTACACGTACGAAGAGTACGTCGGCAACGCCGCGCTCGAAGCGGTCGGCAAGAAGAAGTGGAACAAGCGCGTGCGCAAGGTGGTGCGGCAGCTCGAGCCCATCTTCAACTACCGCGTGCTCTACGTCGGCGGCGGCAACGCGAAGAAGCTCGAGGTCGACCTGCCCACGAACGTGAAGCGCGTCGAGAACCTGGCCGGGCTCCTCGGCGGCGTGCGTCTCTGGGAGCACGAGGCCTGAGCGAGCCCGAGCACGACGCGCCGGTCTTCTACTCGCAGCTCGCGTCCGGCGCCGAGCTCTCGGTTCCGCTCGGGGCCGAGGTGGTGCGCCTGCAGATTCCCCCGGGCACCGCGAACCTCCAGACGTTCCTTCTGCCGGGCAAGGCGCGCATTCGCGTGGTGGCGAAGAGCCGGCCGCTCGGGCCCGACGAGGTGCTGCACGCGAGCCGGCACTGGGCCGACTGGCTCGCGCTGCCGCTGTGCCTGCCGGCCGGCGCGTACCTCGTCTACGTGCTCGCGAGCATCGTGGGAGGCTCGCCGGCGCTGCGCCCCGAGCTGCTCGGCTGGGGCGCGCTCGCGGGCGCCGCGCTCGCCGGGTGGATCGCCTTCGGCAAGCTCCGCACGCAGTACTGGCGGCTCGACGCCCGCGGGCTGACGCGGGGCCGCATCACCCCGTTGCACATTCCGTGGAGTGAGATTGAGGGCGTGGTGCTCGGCCTGTTCACGACCGAGAGCCCGCTGTGGCGCGTCGCTGCCTCGCTCGACGACGGCATCGCGGCGCAGCGCCGGCAGCAGCTCCAGCTCCGAGCGGGCGCGCTCGTGCTGCGGCTCTCGGGCGGCCGGCTGTTCATGCTCTTGCCGCTGAAGTACTCCGCGCAGCTTCAGCTGAGGTTCCTCGACGCCGTCGCCGAGCTCATCGCCGGCCCGGGGACGTTGACTCCCGTCGAGACCCGGGCCCTCGCGCGGTGGGACGGCGAGGTGACCCGGGTCGGGTAGCATGCGCGTACATCGCCGCACCGGCGCGAAGCGGCGGGACTAGTTGACCATCGACAAGCGCGCCTGACGCGCTGATGGGTTGGGCCTGGGCCTGGGCCTGCGCAAGGGGAGATTGGGCTGGGGGAGATTGGGCTGGGGGACGATGGGGCTCCCCGCAGTGCCCCCTTGGCCAATCGAACCCTGTGCAATTCCCCCCTGCGCAGGCCCAGGCCCAGGCCCAACCTGCCAGCGATCAGGCGGCGGCCCGTCCACGCTCATGATCTGGCCGATGATGGTTTTCACCGTGCTCGGCATGCTCGGCCTCGCCGGCACGTTCTGAGGGCGCAGCGCCAATGCGGCGACTATGACGTCACCCCATGGCCACGAGGGGTGGTGGGTTCACAGCGACGCGAGTGCTGGCGCTCGTGGTCTGCGCGTGCGCCTCCACCGGGGAGCGCCCCGACGGCCCCATCGTCGACGACTTCGTCATCGAGGGCGTCGAGCACGTCTCCGAGGGCGACCTGAAGGACAAGGTGCTCACCGGCGACTCGCTGCTGCCGTGGCTGCCGTTCTTCGGCCGCGAGGAGCGCTTCGACCAGAACGCCTGGGTCGCCGACCAGCGCCGCGTCGAGCGCTTCTACCAGGCCCACGGCTTCTACCAGGCGCGCGTCGTCGAAGAAGAGGTGAAGCCCACGAAGGAGGGCCACGTCACCGTCCGCATGAAGGTGAAGGAGGGCGAGCCCACCATCGTCCGCCGCTTCACCGTCTCGGGCCTCGAGCCGCTCGACGACGACCAGCGCAAGGAGGTGCTCGACAAGCTGCCCGTGAAGGAGGGCCGCATCTTCCTCGAGGACGAATGGCTCGAGACCGACCGCCTGCTGAAGGAGCGCCTGCAGAAGCTCGGCTACGCGACCGCCGACCCGAAGCCGCTCGCGCAGGTCGACGTCGCGACGCAGACCGCCGAGCTCGACATCGATGCGGCCGCGGGGCGGCGCTACAAGTTCGGCCCCGGCGAGCGGCCGAAGGGCACGCCGCCGTGCAACGCGTCCGACGAGCCGGTGCCGTGCCACATCCAGATTCAGAACCCCGACGGGCAGGTCGACAAGCGCCTCATCGAAGACCAGGTCACCAGCGTCATCGAGCGCGGCGACTGGTTCACGCCCGAGGCGCTCGAAGAAGCGCAGGCGCGCGTCTTCAAGATGGGGGTGTTCTCGGCGGTGAAGGTGACGCGGGCGGCTCCCGACCAGCAGACCGGCGAGGTGCCGGTGACGGTCGACGTGCGCGAGGCGCCGTTTCGAACGTACCGCGCCGGCGGCGGCATCGGCGGCGACCCGCTGCGCAACGAGGTGCGCGGCAGCTTCCTCTACGAGCACCGCAACTTCCTCGGCGGCACGCGGCGGCTCACCATCCGCGCGCGGGCGGGCTACGCGTTCCTCGCCGGCAGCTCGAACTCGGGCTTCTTCGCGTTCGTGCGCGTGTTCGAGCGCGCTCCGGGCGCGCAGCACGGCCCGTTCGGGAGGCTGACCGTCGAGGCCGAGCAGCCGCACTTCCTCCACCGCGCGCTCGCGCTGCAGGGCGCCGTCGAGCCGAGCTACACCATCGAGCCGGCGTACCGCGCCGGCGGCGGCAGCGCGAAGGTCGCGCTGGTCTGGCGCCCGACGTCGCACTTCACCGCGTCGAACGCGTACAACGTCAGCGTCTTCCTGCTCTCGACGCCGGTGGCGCTCGGCGCGGCGACGACGGGCTTCGTGGGCTGCGGCCTGACCTGCGTGCTCCACGACCTCGAGCAGACGGTCGCGTGGGACCGGCGCGACGACGTGCTCGAGCCGCACGACGGCTGGTACCTCGCGCTGTCGACGCAAGAAGGAGGCAACACGCTCGCGAGCGGCGCGTTCGCTCCGGTGAACTTCTTTCGCGTGCTGCCCGAGGCGCGCTTCTACAAGAGCTTCTTCGACCGGAGGTTCACCGTCGCCGGCAAGGTGCGCTTCGGCGCGCTGTTCACGCTGACGGGCAGCGCGCCGATTCCGGTGCGGTTGTTCTCGGGCGGTAACGACATGCGCGGGTTCTCGGCGCGGCGGCTCGCCCCGTACGACGTGGTGCCGCGCACCGACTGCGGCTACCTCGCCATCGACGCGCCCGACGACGCGGCGTCGCCCGCCCGCCAGGGCATCTGCCCCGGTGACGGCGAGGTGCTGCCCGTCGGCGGTAACGCGCTGCTCGATGGGTCGATCGAGCTGAGGTGGAATGTCTGGGAGGCCCTGACGATTGCCACCTTCGTGGACGCCGGCTACGTCACTGGCACGGGCGTGAACGTCACGCTGTTCTCGTCGCTCAACGTGGCGGTGGGCATCGGCATCCGTTACCGCACTCCCATCGGCCCGATTCGGGTCGACCTGGCCGCGCGGCTGCCCATCGGCGCTCCGCTCGAGCGCGCGGGGGTGCTGCGCCAGCACGGTTTCTCGCGCGGCTGCTTCTTCGGGCTCGGAGCGGGGCCGTCGAACGTCTACGCCGGCGCTCCCGAGGGGCAGTGCGCGTTTCACGTTTCGGTCGGAGAGGCGTTCTGACCGTGAAGAAGTGGCTCAAGCGCCTCGGCCGAGTCTTGCTGGTGCTCGTCGGGGTTCTGCTCCTCGGCGTGCTCGCCGCATGGCTCTATCTCACCAGCGAACCCGGAGCCGCCCGCGTCCGCGCGCTCGCGCTCGACGCCGCCGCCGAGGCGCTCGCGGGCAAGCTCGAGGCCGGCTCGCTCTCGCTGAGCGGCGGCGTCATCGTGCTCGAGGACGTGAAGCTCTACACGCCCGAGGGCCAGCTCGTGGCCGAGCTGAAGCGCGCGGAGCTCGAGGCCGCGTTGCTGCCGCTGCTCGCGAAGGACGTCGTGGTGAAGCGCGCCAGCATCGACGGCCTGCGCCTCTACCTCGAGAGCGACGAGCGGGGCCTCAACCTCGCGCGCGCCGTCGCCGCGAAGAAAGCGGCGCCCCCGTCGCAGGAGCCCGGCGCCGCGTTCCACGTCGACGTGCGCGCGCTCGACCTGAAGGGCGGCTACGTGTCGTGGCAGAGGGAGCATGTCCTCGACGCCGTCGGAATCACCGGCGCCGCCGACATCCGCGGGCCCGAGTTGAAGCTGAAGGGCCGGCTCGCCGCCACCGGCACGCTGCTCGGCGAGGAGCCGCTGCCCTTCACGCTCGACGCCTCCGGTACGCAAGCCAGGCTCGACCTCGACGCGACGCTCGGCGAGGCGCGGCTCGACGGCGCCTTCTCCATCGACGAGACCGCCGCGCACCTCGACGAGCTGTTCGTGCCGCCTGCCGTCGCCGAGCGCTTCGCGGGCGAGCTGCCGTTGAAGGTGCCGCTCATCGCGCGCGGCGACGCCTCGCCGGAGGGCGTCGACCTGAAGCTCGAGGCCGGCTCGGCGCGCGCCGCGGTGAAGGCGACGCTCGACGGCGCGAAGGTGCCCTCGTTCTCGGTGAAGGCCGAGCAGGTCGACCTCGCCGAGCTGATCGGCCAGGGCCGCCCCTCGCAGCTGCAGCTGCACGCGACCGGCAGCCTCACCGACACGGCGCCGTCGACGCTGACCGGCGACGTCGACCTGACGGCCGAGTGGAGCCGCGTGGGCACGCTCGAGCTGAAGGCGCGCGCGGCCGGCGGCACGTTCGACATCGAGCGCGCCGGCGCCGACGTGCGCGGCGCGTCGCTGAAGGTCCGCGGGCGCGGCACCGCGAAGTCGGTCGCGCTCGAGGGCAACCTCGCGGCGGAGGACCTCGCGCAGCTCGCGAAGGTCATCGGCGAGGTGACGGGCACCGCGCCCCTTGCGCTCGCGGGCAGCGGCAAGGCGTACCTCTCGGTCGTCGGCTCGACGCTGCACCCGCGGCTCAGCGCGAACGGCGAGCTGAAGTCGCTGCGCGTGGGCGACGTCGCCGCGACCGGCGTCACGTTCAACGCCGAGCTCGCCGACGCGACGCGCCCGTTCGAGGCGCAGCTCGACGCCACCGTCGCGCGGCTCACCGTCGCGGAGCGGAGCTTCGACACCTTGCGCGCGCACCTCGACACGCGCGGGCGCGACCTCGATCTCCTCTTGTCGACGAAGGGGTTGGCCGACTTGAGCCTCATGGCGAAGGGCACCGTCGACGCCGACGGGCAGGGCGTGCAGCTCGCCGAGCTCGTGCTGACCTACCCCGAGGCGCAGTGGCGGCTCGAGGCTCCGGCCCACGTCTCCATCGCCGACGGCGTCGAGGCCGGGCCGCTCGCGCTCGTCGCGCAGGACCAGCGGCTCGCGCTGCAGGTGAAGACCGCGGGCGGCCGCATCGACGCGCTCGCCGACCTGAAGAACCTCGACCTCGGCCGCCTGCCGCGCGCGGTCGTGCCCGCGAGCCTCGGCCTCTCGGGGCGCCTCGACGCCCGCGCGACCGCGACCGGCAGGAGCGCGTCGCCCGACGCCGACGCCACGCTCACGCTGCGCGACGGGGCCGTGAAGACGCTGAAGAACCTGCAGCTCGGCGCCCGCGCGCGCTACGTCAGAGACCGCGCGAGCGGCACCTTCGACCTGAAGTCCGACGTCGCGACGGCGAAGGCGAGCTTCGACGTGCCGGTGAAGGGGCTGCAGAAGCAGACGAACGAGACGCTGTCGGCGTCGCTCGACGTCGACGGCATCGTGCTCGAGGCGCTCGGCCCGCTGCTCGAGACCGGGCTGCCGGCGAAGGGCAGGGCGAGCGTGCACCTGACGGCCGAGGGTACGGCGGCGAAGCCGCGCGTGACGGTGCACGCCGAGGCGGCCGAGGCCGTCTGGGTGCTCGAGGGCGAGCGCTTCGTGCCCATCGACCGGCTCACGCTCGACGTCATTCCCGACGGCAACGGCGCGCTCGCCGTCACGCTCAACGCTCGCGCGTTCGAGGCCGACGTCGCGGCGCGCGTCACGACGCCGCTCACCGCCGAGGCGCTGCGCGCGAACCCTCCCAGCGCCGAGACCGTGAAGACGATGCCGGTGCGGCTCGAGGCGGCGGTGCAGGGCCTGAAGCTCCGGGCTCTCGAGGGGGCGAACCTGCTGCAGCCCGGCTGGCAGGGCGCGGTGTCGGTGTCGGTCGTCGCGAAGGGCACGCTGCTGTCTCCCGATGCGACGGGACAGGTGACGCTCGAGCAGGTCGGCAGCGGGCGCATCAAGCCGATCGATGCGCAGGTGTCGTTCGAGGCCGGCCGCGACACGACGCAGGTGAAGGTCTCGGCGAAGCGGCCGAACGCCCGGCTGGCCGACGTGACGGCCACGGCGTGGGCTCCGCTCGAGACGGTCGCCGACCCCGAGAAGCTCGCCGGCATCCGCTTCAGCGGCACGGGCGCCGTCGGGCCGTTCACGCTCGGCGACGTGCTGAACCCGAACCCCGATGAGACGCAGCCGCGCGGCAGCGTGAAGGCCGACCTGGAGCTCGAGGGCACGCTCGCCGGCCCGAAGGCGCGGGTGCGCGGCCAGCTGGAGGAGGTCGCGTTCGGCAAGGTCGCGCTCGGCAAGGCGAACCTCGCGTACGACTACGAGCAGGCGCTCTCGAAGCTCGCGGTGACGCTGTTCACCGGCTCCGGCCGGCTGCAGGCGAGGGGCGCGCTGACGCTCGACCTCTCTCAGCCCGCGGTGCTGAAGGGCCTCGACTGGAAGAACGCTCCGGTGGCGCTGGAGGTGAAGTCCGACGGGCTCGACCTGGCGTTCCTCTCGGGCGCGCACGAGAGCGTGCCGCGGGTCGAGGGCCGCCTCGACATGAACGCGAACGTGAAGGGCACGCTCGGGCTGCCGCAGCTCGCCGGGAGCGTCGAGCTCACGAAGGGCCGCGTGGCGGCGGCGGGCTTCGGCGAGTACCGCGAGCTCGAGCTGAAGGCGACGGGGCGCGACGACGCGGTGAAGCTCGAGAAGCTGTTCGCGAAGGCCGGCGCGGGCTGGGCGTCGCTGCACGGCGGCGCGACGAAGCGCGGCGAGAGCTGGGTGCTGCACCTCGAAGGCGACTCGCAGAGCTTCCCGATCGTGACCGACGATCAGCTGAAGGCGAGCGCGAGCATCGAGGGCGTGAAGATCGACGGGCTGCTCACCGCCGACCTCATCGACATTCGCGAGGTGCGGGTTCCGCGCGCGGTCATCGAGCTGCCCGAGGTGAAGGGCAAGGAGCTGCAGGACCTCGAGCGGCCCGAGAGCATCGTGCTGGTGCGCAACGGCGTGCCGGTGACGAGCAAGGGAAAGAAGAAGCTCGCGGCGGCGAAGGGCGAGCCGGCGCCGGAGCAGAAGGCCCCGGCGCGCACGATTCGCATCGCGGTGCAGGCCGAGAAGAACATCTGGGTGAAGGGCTCGGACGTGAACGTCGAGATCGGCCTCTCAGACCCGTTCCGCATCGAGATCGCCGAGCAGGCGCAGCTGTCCGGCGAGGTGCGCGTGAAGCGCGGGCGGCTCGACGTCATCGGGCGCAGGTTCGATCTCGACCCGGCGTCGTTCGTGCGCTTCGCGGGGCTGGCGACGCGCGCGAACGTGAACGTGGTGGCGACGCACGAGAACGAGCGCGAGGGCGTGACGGTGTTCGCGACCGTGACCGGGCAGCTGCCGCAGTTCAACATCCGGCTGACGTCGAACCCGCCGCTGTCGGACTCGGACATCTTCGCGCTGCTCGCGACCGGGCGGCGCACGCTGAAGCAGGGCGGCTCGGCGGCGATCACGAACGACCAGGTGGCCAGCGTGCTCGGCTCGCTCGCCGCGAGCCAGCTCAAGAGCACGCTCGGCAAGAAGCTGCCGCTCGACGTGCTCTCGATCGAGACGGGCAGCGCCGGGCTGAAGGGCTCGCGCGTCGAGGGCGGCAAGTACCTGAACGACGACATCTACGTCGGCGTCGAGGCGCGCGTCGGCGCCGACCGCTACAAGGGCGAGAACAGCGTGGCGGCCCGAATCGAGTACCAGTTCGTCCCGCACTGGACGGCGGAGGCCTACGGCGGCGACGCCGCGTACGGCGCGGACCTCGTGTGGAGCCGGGACTTCTGAGCTCCTGAGCCGGCCTTCCGGTGTTGCGCGGCCGCAACAGCGGTCGCGTGTTGCGCATCTCGCTCGACCGTCTAACGTCTCAGCGCGATGCGGGTGACGCTCACCATCGCGCTCGCACTCGCGCTCAGCTCGAGCGCCGGCGCCCAGCCGCTGACGTTTCAAGACGGCGTGTCGCCCGACCCCTCGTACGCGGGCACGCGCGACGTGGCGCTGTACGACGGCGCCGGCGTGTACTGGTCGCCCGGCGCGAACCACGGCGGCGTGCGGGAGCTGCGCGTGCGCGGCGGCTCGCTGCGCAACGGCGTGCTCATTCGGTGGGACGTGGCGCTGCTGCCGCCGGCGACTCCAGTCTACGCCGCGACCGTCTACTTCACCGTCAGCGACTCGAGCGGCAGCAGCTTCGAGGTGTACGAGGCGCTGCGCGCGTGGAGCGAAAGCCAGGCGACGTGGAACAGCTGGCGCACGGGCTCGGCGTGGACGACGGCGGGAGCGCAGGGCTCGGGCACCGACCGCGGCGCGACGACGCTCGGCACCGTCACCGGCTCAGGCACCGCGGCGGTGCCCCTGAACGCGGCGGGCCTCACGCTCGTGCGCGGGTGGGTCTCTGGGGCGCGGCCGAACAACGGGCTCGTCGTTCAGGACTACGCGTCGAGCGCCTCGCAGATGGGCTGGTACAGCTCCGAGGAGGCCACCTCGTCACGCCGGCCGAGACTGCGGCTGACGATCGACGGCGGCACCATCGACTTTCAGCAGGGGGTGAGCCCCGCGAGCACGTACTCGGGCTGCACCGACACGGTGATCGGCTCGGGCACCGACCCGCAGACGCTCAACTCGAACGGCGGCAGCATCACCGTCAGCGCCGGCCACACCGGGCTGGTGTCGTTCGACCTGGGCAGCATCGAGCCGGGGTCCGTGGTGTCGCGCGTGACGCTGAAGGCGACGGCGTACGCGGGCGTGGGCGAGGTGCACGTCTACGAGGCGACCGCGGGCTGGAGCGAGGCGTCGGCGACGTGGCGGGTGGCGAACGCGCCGGCGGCGTGGGGCGCGCCGGGAGCGCGCGGCACGGCAGATCGCGGGCAGGCGCTGCTCGGCAGGCTGGGGGTCGACGGAGGCGGCACGTTCGAGGCGGAGCTGAACGCGACGGGCGTGGCGGCGGTGCAGGCCTGGGTGGACGGGGCGCGGCCGAACCACGGCTTCCAGCTCGTGGCGGCCGACGCGGGCGTGCCGTGGATCTTCCTGCGCGACCGCGAGTACTCGGGCGACGCGGGGCAGGAGCTGCAGCGGCCCGCGCTCGTCGTCGAGCTCGATGAGGGGAGCAGCGGAGGCGGCGCCCGGCCGCACGGCGTCGGCTGCGGCTGCCGAACCGATGGCGGCGGCGCGCTGCTCGTGCTGTCGCTCGGGGCGTTGCTGCGGCTCGCCAGGGCCCGGGCAGCCCCCGTGTCAATCCAGATTCGCGGCCCGGCCCTGCGATAACATCGCGGTGATGACGCGAACGCTCGTGCTGGTCATCTGCGCGCTCGTCCCGGCGGCCGCAGCGGGTGCCGAGGTCGCCCCCGAGCTCGCGAAGGCGCGGGCCGCGTACGACAAGAAGAAGTTCGCCGACGCGCTGAAGCTCATCGCGAGCGTCGAGGCGCGGCCGGGCAACTCGCGCGAAACGACGCTCGCCGCGCTCGAGCTCAAGGGCCTCGCCCTCGCAGCGACCCAGAAGACGGCCGAGGCGCGGGCCGCGTTCGAGCGCGTGGCGACGCTGGCACCCGATCGACCGGCGCCCTCCGCGGCCGCGAAGGTGCTGTCGGCGTGGAACGAGGCAAAGAAGGCCGCCTCTCCGATCTCGTTCGCCGCCGCGGAGCCCGAGGTCGTGCCGGGCACCGTCAAGCGCATCGGCGCGACGGTCGACGGTGACCGGCTCCAGCTGGGCCGCAAGGTACGCTTCGCGTCTCGCGCCGCCGGCGCGAAGTCGTGGGAGACGGTCGTCGTCGACCTCGCCTCGGGCCGCGCCGGAACCCGCGTCGACGCCGGGAAGGTCGAGTGGTTCGCGACGCTGCTGGGCGAGCGCGACGCCGAGCTGTTGCAGCTCGGCTCCGAGAGCGCGCCGCTCGCCGCCGCCGCGCCGGCTCCCGAGGCGCCTCCCGCCGTGGCGCCCGCGGCCGCCGCGACGCCTCCCGCCCCGGTCGCCGCACCGCCCGCCCCCGCCGAGGCGGTCGTGTTCCGCGTCACGCCGATTCAAGTGGTGGTGCAAGACACGAAGTCCCTCGGCGGCGCCGAGCAGGCCGCACTCGTCAGCGAAGAGATCGCCCGCGCCCTGCCCCCGAGCGCCTTCAAGGTCACGACGGCGGCGCAGCTGCAGACCGTGCTTGGCATCGAGCGGCAGCGGCAGCTGCTCGCGTGCGGCGAAGACTCGAGCTCGTGCACCGCGGAGCTCGCGAACGCGCTCGGCGCCGAGGTCGTGGTGAGCTCGACGCTCGCGAAGAGCCCCGACGGGCTGAGGTGCAGCGTCGTCTTCCTCTCTGGCCGCGACGGCAACACCCTCGAGCGCGTGGTGGTCGACGCCCCGGGCGACAGCGCGCTGTTCGAGCGGCTCGACGCCGAGGTCTCCGATGCGGCGGCCCGCCTGTTCGCCGCGCTGCGCCCCGGCGCGCGCCTCGAGCCGCGCAAGCCCGGAGTCCGCAAGTACGCGGTGGTGCCGGCGGTGGCGGCGCTCGTGCTGGGCGGCACCGCCGGTGTGATGTTCGCGCTGAGCAACGACGCAGCGCGGTCACTGCAGAGCCGCAACGGGCAGTTCAGCGATGCGCGCGAGGTCTCGGCCCGCGCGTCGATGGGCCGCACCACCGAGACGCTGGCCTGGGTGTTCGCCGGCGCGTCGGTCGCCGCGCTCGCCGCGGCCGGTCTCGTCTTCACGCTCGGCGCGCCGACCGAGCCGAAGGTCTCGCTCGCGCCGCTGGCCTTCGCCGGGGGCGGCGGGCTCACCCTCTCGGGGAGACTGCCATGACGCGCGCGCGCATCGTCGGCCTCCTGGTGCTTGCCGCCGGGTGCACGAAGTGGGACCAGCTCGAGCGAGACTGCACCGTCGAGAACGGCTGCATTCGGCCCGGGGGCAGCGGCGGCTCGGGCGGCCCGACGGCTCCCTCGCCGCCGACCGGCGTGACCGCCACCGCGGGCATTCGCGAGGCGCGCGTGCAGTGGACGGCGCCCGCCAACAACGGCGGGTCGCCGCTGACGGGCTTCACGGTGAGCGTGGGCGGCACGACCCTGTCGATGCCCGCCGACGCCACGGCGACGGAGCTGACCGTCACGGGCCTCGCGAACGGCACGCAGTACACCTTCGCGGTTCAGGCGGTGAACGCGGTGGGCCTGAGCGCGGCCGCGCCGTCGAACCCGGTCACGACGCCCGCGGTGACGGGCCCGCCGACGACGGTGACGACGATGCGAGGCGACCGGCAGGTGACCGTGTCGTGGCAGGCGCCGGTGAACGACACCGGCTACCCCATCACCGAGTACGTCGTGACGTCGACCCCCGAGAACCAGTCGGTGACCGCGACGGCCCCGGCGACGTCGGCCGTGGTGACCGGGCTCACGAACGGCCGCGCCTACACGTTCACGGTCGTGGCACGGACGATGGTGGGCGACAGCCCGCCGGCGACCTCGGGCGCCGAGACGCCGATCGGGCCGCCGGGCGCGCCGACCGGAGTGACGGCGAGCCCCGGCAACGCGTCGGTCGACCTGCAGTGGAGCCCTCCGGCCGACAACGGCGGCAGCCCCATCACCGCGTACCTGGTGACCTCGATTCCCGACGGCGGCACGGCGATGACCACCGGCGCGACGATGGCGACCGTGATGGGCCTCGTGAACGCCACGCCCTACACGTTCACCGTCGTCGCGCGGAGCGCGGGCGGCGACAGCCCGCCGTCGGCGCCGTCGGCCCCGGTCACGCCGAGGGCCGATCTGCCGGGCTCACCGACCATCGTCGGCGTGACGGCGGGCGACCGGCTGGTGACGGTGCAGTGGGCCGCGCCGTCGAGCAACGGCGGCAGCGCCATCGTGAGCTACACCGTCACCGCGAGCCCCGGCGGCGCCTCGGTCACCACGCCCGACGGCACGACGACCGTCGCCATGGTGACGGGCCTCACGAACGGCACGCCCTACACGTTCACCGTCCGCGCGACCAACATGACGGGCCCGGGCGCGGCCTCGGCGCCGTCGATGCCCGTCATCCCCGACGTGGTGCCTGATGCTCCCACGCAGGTCATGGCCACCGCCGGCAACGGGCAGGCGACCGTGCAGTGGACGGCGCCGGCCCCGAACGGCGGCACGCCCGTCACCCGGTACACCGTCGTGTCGAGCCCCGACGGCCGCACGGCGATGACTCCAGACGGCACGACGACGCAGGCGACGGTGACCGGGCTCACGAACGACACGCCCTATACGTTCACGGTGCGCGCCGAGAACGCGTTCGGCCCGGGGCCTGCGTCGGCTGCCTCGAGCGCGGTGGTTCCGATGGCGCCGCCGACGATGCCTCAGGGGCTGGACGCCTCGGACGGCACGTCGCCGGCGCACGTCCGGCTCACGTGGAGCGGCGTCCCGAACGCGACCGGGTACAAGGTGTACCGCGACGGCGCCTTCGTCATGACGGTGGCGACCTCGCCCTTCGACGACACGGGGGCGTCGCCGGGCGGGCTGCCCACCGTGACCAACCTCGCGGCGCAGAACCTCGACGACCGCGTGCGGCTCACCTGGACGAACACGACCCCGGCCGGCGCCACGCACTCGTACACGGTGGTGGCGACGAACAACGGCGGCGACTCGGCGCCGTCCGTGGCGAACACCGGCTTCCGTGGCCCCTTTCCCGTCACGCTGGCGGAGGTGCAGATCGACTCGGCGCCGTTCGCGCCCACGACGGCGCTCGCGCAGCACGACGACACGGCCGCGGCGCCGGCCATGCTCATCCGGGGCGCTGCGACCGCATCCGATGGCGCCGCGCTCGGCGTCGTCTCGCTCGTGCTCGCGGGAGCCTCGGGCATCGACGGGCCGCAGTACGACTACGCGGTGAGGCTCACGAGCGGCGCCGGCACCGGGCCGACCTCGTCGACCGTGCAGGGCAGGCGCCTGCTGGGGACCCTCGCGTACCAGTGGCAGCGCACCGACTCCGACAGCCCGAGCGGCACGTACTCGAGCCTGCCCGGGGTGACCTCGGTGATGGCCGACGACGCCCAGGCGCCGCTCGACGGCAGCGCCCGCTACTACCGCTGCGAGGTCTCGGCTCCGGGAGCTTCGGTGAGCGTGTTCTCGATCGCCGACCGCGGCTTCGCGCTCGCGCTCTCCACGCAACCCCGGCTCGACGGGTGGACCACCGACGGCGTCATCAACGCGATGGTGCTGAACGACGCCGGCACGCTGTTCGTCGGCGGCGACTTCACGACCGTGATGCCGCACGTCGGGGCGTTCGCGGTGTTCGGCGACCTCACCGACGCGGGCGTGGTGGTCGAGCCCTCACGCGCGCGGCTCGAGCACAACGTCTACGCGATCGAGCCTGACGGCGCCGGCGGCTGGTACGTCGGCGGCGACTTCCGCACCATCGACTCCGCTCCCAGCGGTTCGCTGGTGCACGTCACCGCGGCGGGCGCGATCGACGGCGCGTTCAACCCGGCGCCGAACGGCCCGGTGCGGGCGCTGCGGCGCTCGGGCACGGTGCTCTATGCGGGCGGCGACTTCACCTCGATCGGCGGGCAGAGCCGCAACCGGATCGCGGCGCTCGACCTCACCACCGGAGCCGCGACCGCCTGGAACCCCGATGCCAACGCCCGGGTGCGGGCGCTGCGCGTCGTGGGCTCGACCGTGTACGCGGGCGGCGACTTCGGCACCATCGGAGGCGGCACCCGCGCGTTCGCGGCCTCCCTCAGCGCGAGCACCGGCCTGCTGCAGGCCGGCTGGGCCCCGGCCGTCAACGGAGCGGTGCACGCCATCGCGGTCAGCGGCACGTCGGTCTATCTCGGCGGCAGCTTCAGCGCGCCGAGGGCGTTCTTCGCCGGCGTCAACGACACGACGGGGGCCGTGCTCGGCACGTGGGCCGCGTACACGGACGGCACGGTGTACGCGGTGGAGGTCTCCGGCACACGCGTGCTGGCGGGAGGGAGCTTCACGCAGATCTGCGACTCCATGTTCTGTCTGATGGGTGGCGCGGCGGACTGCAGCTCGAGCGGCGCCACCTGCAGCGCCTACAGCGTCACCGGCTCGGTGCGGGCGATCGCAGGCGCCGGCGCCCAGGGAGCATGGTTCGGCGGCAGCTTCACCAGCTTTGGCGTCCACCAGCGCCGGAACATCGCGGCGACCGGCTCAGGCTGCTGCCAGGGGGACGCTGCGTGGAACGCAGGCGCCAACGGAGAGGTGCACGCGCTGGCCATCTCGGGCGGCGTGCTCGCGGCGGGCGGCGCATTCAGCGGCTTCGAGCGGGGCGGGCTCCGGCGCGCCGCGCTGGCCGCGTTCGACGGCGCCGGTGCGCTGACGGCGTGGTCGGCGCCGACGCTCAGCGGAGGGCCGGCACCCGCGGGCACTCCCGTCGTCAACGCCCTCGCGCTGCACCAGGACACGCTCTACGTCGGGGGCGACTTCAACAACCCGAGGCAGAGGCTCACCGCGTTCAACGCGCTGACGGGAGGCACGGTCTGGTCGGCCGGGGCCACCACCAACGGCCCGGTCGACGCGCTCCTGGTGCTGAACGACACGCTGTACGTCGGGGGGCGCTTCACGGGCACGTCGCCGCGCAACCGGCTCGCGGCCTACGCGCTGCCGTCGCGCAGCCTCAGCGCGTGGGACCCGTCGCCGAACGGCGATGTGTACGCGCTCGCGGCGTCGCCTGCGAACACCCTCTACGTCGGAGGCGCGTTCACCGTGATCTCCGGAGCCATGCTGAACCGCGCCGCCGAGCTGCCCGCGGGCACCGCCATCACGCCCACGTCCTTCAACCCCAACGTCAGCGGCAGCGTGCGTGCCATCGCGCCCGCCGGCCCGGTCGTCTACCTGGGCGGCGGCTTCTCGATGGTCGGTGGGCAGCCCCGGCAGTCGGTGGCCGGAGTGTCGGCGACGACGGGTGCCGTGACGCCGCTGGCCGTGCCGGTGAGCGGCGGCTCGGTGCGGGCGCTCGCGGTCTCGGGGCGGAACCTCTGGGTGGGCGGCGACTTCACCACCGCCGCCGGCCAGCCGCGGCAGGCGCTCATCGCGCTCGACCTCCCCGGCGCGGCCTTGAACCCGGTGTGGGCGCCCAGCGCGAACCTCGTCGCTCCTGCGGGCACGGTGAACGCGCTCTTCTTCGACGGAGCTCGCCTGCACGTCGGCGGTGACTTCACGAGCCTGGGCGCCCGCGTGCGCGGCGACCTCGCGGTGTTCCCGGCTCAGTGACGCGGGACTTCTGAATGAAGGTCATCGCCCCGATGCTGGCGACGCTCGCCGACGCTCCGTTTCACCGCCCCGGCTGGGTCTACGAAGAGAAGTACGACGGCATCCGCGGGCTCGCGGTGCGCGTCGGCGGTCAGGCGCAGCTGTGGTCCCGGAACATGATCGACCGCAGCTCGAATTTTCCGGCCATCATCGAGGCGCTGAAGAAGCTGCCCGGCGGCGACTTCCTGCTCGACGGCGAGGTCGTCGTCTTCGACGAAGGCGGCGTCTCGCGCTTCCAGCTCTGGCAGCACGGCGACGTGCCCGTGTTCGTCGTCTTCGACTGCCTCGTGAGAGACGGCGAGAGCCTCGTCGACCTGCCGCTGACCGAGCGGCGCAAGGCGCTCGAGCAGGTGGTGCCGAAGGGCGAGGGCGTGCTGCGCCGCTCGCGCGTGCTCGACCTCGACGGGCTCGCGGCGTACCAGTACGCGGTGGAGCACGGCTGGGAGGGCATCCTCGCGAAGGACTCGGCGTCGGCGTACGAGCCCGGCAAGCGCTCACGCGCGTGGCTGAAGGTCAAGATCCGCAAGGAGTCGGAGCTCGTCATCGGCGGCTTCACCGCCCCCAAGGGCTCGCGCGAAGACTTCGGCGCCCTGCTCGTCGGGCTCTTCGACGATGGGCGCTTACGCTACTGCGGCAAGGTCGGCACGGGCTTCACGGCGAAGACCTTGCGCGAGCTGTCGGCGAAGCTGAAGAAGCGCGTCGTGCAGGAGTCGCCGTTCTCGGACGCGCCGAGGTTCCGCGACGCGACGTGGGTGAAGCCCGACCTGGTGGCGCAGCTCGCGTTCCACGAGTGGACGGACGACGGCAAGCTGCGGCACCCCGCGTTCCTCGGGCTGCGCGACGACAAGGCGCCCGAAGACTGCACGTGGAGCTCGCGCGATCAGTGATGCGTGACGCGCCTCCACGCCTTGCGCGCGGCGTCTTTGAGCCGCTGCCAGGTGTGCTTGTCGCCGGCGCCCCAGGCGCGATGATCCGGGTCGAAGCCGTCGAGCGGGCCCGCGGCCTCGAATGCGCCGGGTGAGATGGGAATGCTCGCGCGGAAGCCGGGGCTCTCGTGCTCCTCGGCGAAGTCGGGCGGGTCGTTCTCTGTCGGCATGGCGATGCTCCTGCCCAACAGGTAACGGCGCTCAGAACGACGGGCGCTTCAATGCTTCACCCCGCGCGGGCCTGGGTGCCGGCGCGCTCTGCCGCCGCTCTCCGGGCCAGGCGGCGAAGCCCGGGTCGGAAGCAGCAGGCCGGCTCGCGCGTTTGGCTCTTGGTGCCGGAGCCGGCGCGACGGCGGGTCGTAGCCGCTCAGGCGCTCGCACGGCGGCCGCCGGAGGGGGCGCCGGCACCACCACCGGCTCGGGCGCCGTCGACGTGAGCGTCAGCACGGCCGCGACGGTGCCCGCGAGGACGAGCCCGCCGGCCGCGAGCCAGGGCCACCGCGGCGAGACCGGCGCGGGCTCCGGAGCCGTGAAGAGGATGCGCGGCTCGAGCGGAGCCGGCTTCGGCGCCGGCTCCACGAGGGTCGGTTCGGCCGATGGGTCGGGCTCCATCGCCGTGACGCCCTGCGCAATCAACGCATCGAACGGGTCGATCTCGCGTTGTTGGACCATGCTCGCCTGACCCACGCGCGCAATATGCGGTGCAGACCTTCTCGGGTCAGTGACCGCGGGCGCCAGCTTCGTCACCGACCGCGCCAGTCAGCGCCCGGCGACGCGCTGAACGAGCGTGATGTCGCCCTTCTGCTTCACGACCTCGAACCGGCCGCTCAGAATCGCCTGCTTCGCGCGGTAGGCGCCGTAGTCGCCGGCGAGGTCCCCGAAGATCATGAGCTGGCAGTGGTCATGGCGGTCGTCGAGAATCGACCACGTGTTGAGGTGCCGCGACGTGACGTGCGCCTGCACGCGATCGGCGGCGCAGAGCGCGGCGTCCTTCGGGACGCTGGCCAGCACCTCCTTGAGGTCGCGCTCGCGCTGGCGGTCGGCCTCGCTCGGAGGCTTGAACGGCACGATCGCGAAGCCGCCCTTCACGGTGCCCGCCGGCGAGTAGGCGCCCCACTGCAGGCAGGCGATCGCGATGGCCCCGAGCACCGCCCACGTCGCGGCCGCGCGCCGGGCCCGTCCCGCGGGCGTGTCTTCGAACGCGGCGAGCGTCATCGCCGCACCGGCGAAGGCGTACGGCGCCCAGTTGCACACGTACTGGAAGCTGATCGAGATGGTGGGCCCGTACTGCGTCGAGATGAGCGTGAGCAGGAAGCCGTTCACCAGCAGCACCCAGTGCAGCGGGCGGCGCAGCGGCAGGAACGCGAGCGGCGCGAAGACCTGGCACACGTACGTGACCTTCTCGAAGAGCGTGAGCGTGCGCAGCGTGTAGCCGGGGTTGCTCGCGAGCGTCTTCATGATGGCGATGAAGCCGGTCTCGCCGGGCGGGTACAGCAGCTTGAACGTGTCGGCGAAGTACTGGTTCGGCATGAGCACGAACCGCAGCACCAGGAAGAACGCCGCCGAGATGAACATCGTCGCGACGCCGGTGCGCACGCGCCAGCCCGAGAGGAACATGAACGCGCCGAGCGTCGCGAGCCCGATGCTGACGTCTTCCCGGCAGAGGATGGCGAAGACGAAGAACAGCCAGTACGTCTTGAAGCGGCGCAGCTCGACCATCGCGATCGCCCACATCGCGAAGCACGCACCGAACGGCTGCATGTGCACGTCGTAGAGCTGCGCTCCGTGGAACGGCGCGTAGAGCAGCCACGCGAGCCCGAGCGCGAACGCGTACGGCAGCGGGAGCCGTGACCGCGCGAAGGTGAAGATCGCCACCGAGGTGAAGGCGAGCAGGGCCGCCTGCATCACGAGCAGCGACTCGGCGTGCGGGTAGAGCAGGTAGAAGGGCAGCAGGTAGATGGTCGCGAGATCGGCGTGACCGTTGAGGCCGCCCCAGGTCTCGTCCCAGCCCAGCGTCGGCAGGCGCAGCGGCTGGCCGTGGAGGAAGCTCTGGAAGACCTGGTCGTACTGTCCGAGGTCGGAGCTGTACGTGAAGAAGCGCTGGTGCGCGAAGACGGCCCACAGCGCCATGAACACCGCGTGTGCCGCCGAGAGCGCGATGAGCGTGCCGAGCACGAGGCGCGGCCGCGCGAAGAACGCGCGCGGACCCGCGAGCAGGCGCTGCCCCAGGTCTGGAGGCCGGTCGGCCCACGCGCCCGCCGCTTCGCGCAAGAGGCGCTCGAGCGCGAGCACGAACAACGCGAGCCCGACCGCGATGACGGCCTCGTCGGCCCAGCCGCGGCGCGCGAGCGCCAGCGCGACCGGCAGCACCAGCAGCGGGCAGGTGAGGCGGGCGAGCCACTCGATGCCGTCGGGGCGCCGGCCGGGCGAGCGGAGCACGACGGCGAGCGACGCGCCCGAGACGACCCCGAACGCGAGGCCCATCATCAAGAGCACCAGCGTGCGCTGCTCCGGGCGAACGAGGTTCTCGCTGAAGAACGTCGTGTCGACGGGAATGACCTCGGTGACGAGCGCGTGCGTGACGGCCGCGGCGATCAGCCCGAGGGCGAGCGCGGCGCGGCTGGTTCTCACGAGCACGCGCGCCGTCTACTACCAACGCGGCCCGTGCGCTTCGAGAAGCGACGGGCTAGAACCCCGGGGCATGACGGGGCTCCGGAAGTGGGCCTGGGCGGCGAGCCGCGCCCGCGGTTCAAGGTCTCGGCTGGGCCCGCTCGGCGGGCGCCTTCGACACCGTGCCGTCGAACGCCGGAGCTGACGAGCGTCTCCTCGCTCGGGCCTTTGCCTGCAGGCCACGACCGACGTGACACGCGCACGGCTGTCATGTGTCGCCACGCGCGAGGGTGAGCCTTCGTGCCGGCAAACCGGGGCGGCGCGCACGGTCCGCCGATTGCTTTGCGGGCTCACACAGGAGGGAGCACACAATGCGTGGAACCTGGAAGGCAGTGGCGGTCGGTCTCGTGGTGGTCGCAGCGCTCGCAGGTTGCGGAGGCCCGATCGATGACGGCAGCGAGGACCTCGCGCCGGCTTCGAGCACTGCGGAGCTGAAGAACAACGGCGGCGGCACCGGGAGCGGGCCGAGCTGCTCGGCATCCGGAAACCCGGGGTGCAGCATCACCTGCAGCAGCAATCAGATTGCGGTCTGCTCCGACGCCATCTGCATCTACGTCTTCCCGGGGATCTGCATCCCGCAGGGCGCGGCCAGCTGCTCGTGCAAGACCCGGTCGGTGTCTCTGTTCTCGTCGTACGCGACGGCTCCCTGAGGCGACCGTCAGCTGGTACCTTCGCGCGCGTGCGGCGGGCGCGGCGACTGCTGACGAGGGGGCTCCAGCTCGTGCCGGTTCGCCCGGCCGGGCTGGTGCTCACCGCCGCCGGCCTCTCGGGTGTCTTCCTCATCGCTCCGGGCGAGGTCGATCACGTCGTTCATGCCGCCGCGATCACCGCGCTGGCGCTCGTGGGCCTGTGCCTGCTGCTCGTGATCGCCGGCGCGCTCGTCGTGCGCCGGGCGGCGCGGCGGTCTTCACGCGACATTCCCGACCGGCTCGAGACGCTGCAGCCGACGCCGACGGAGTTCCGGATGCCGCGCCTGCGCGGCTGGCCCCTGGTCGAGGCGCGCCTGCAATGGGAGGCGCCGGCCCACGTCGACGTCGACCTCGAAGCCGACGGCGGCGCCTTCACCGAGACCGTCACCGCGCACGAGCGCGGCCGGCACTCGTCGATCGTGCGCCACTTCATCGTCGAAGACGTGCTCGGCCTCACGCGCATCGGCTTTCGCCTCCGCCACGCGCAGGCGCTGCGCATCGTTCCGCGCGCCGCAGCCGCGGCTCCCGAGCTGGCCGCCAGCTTCGCGCCCGCCGGCGACACCGCGAGCCACCAGGGTCGCAGCGAAGGCGACCTCGTCGAGATGCGCCAGTACGGCCCCGGCGACCCGCTGCGGAACGTGCTGTGGAAGACCTTCGCCCGCACGCGGCGCCTGCTGGTGCGAATGCCGGAGCGGGCCGTCGCGCCGCGGCCCTCGACCGTCGCGTTTCTGCTCGCCGGCCCAGGCGACGAGGCGAGCAGCGCCCTCGCGCGCCTCTGCCTCGAGCGCGGCCTGTTCGGCGCCGACTTCCGCTTCGCGGCCGACGGAGCCGACGCTCCGGTGCGCGAGCTCCACCAGGCCATCGAGCAGATCATCGACTCCGCCCAGGCGCGCGAGCAGGGCGGGGCGCGCCTCATCGCCCTCGCCGAGCAGGTCGAGGCCGTGCGCCTCGGCGGGTGCATCGTCTTCGTCCCCGCGGTCGACGGCCCCTGGAGGCCGCGCCTCATCGAGCTCACCCGCCGCCTGCCGTCGCCGCCCACCGTGGTCATCGGGGTCGAGGGCTCGGCCGCGGCACCGGCGCGCCCGCGTGGGCTTTCGGCCTGGCTGTGGCGCGCGCCGCCCGGCGACCGGGGTGACGCCGAGCTGTCGTCGCTGCGCCGCGCGCTCGAGGCCGAGGGGCTCAAGGTCCAGGTGATGCACCGCGAGGGGCGGCCGCAGTGAGCGAGCCGAACCGGCTGGTCGTCTCGAAGGCGCTGCTCGCCGCGGTGGCCGCGCTGGTGCTCTTGTGGCCGCTGGCGACGGCGGCCGGTATCGCCTCCGGAGTCGCCGGCGTGGCGCTGGGCTACTGGCTCGCGCGCCGGGCAAAGGCCTCGCAGCTGCGACTCGTCGCCGGGCTCGCGCTGGCGTTGCTCGCGGTGCTGCTCGGTCACCTCGGCGCGCAGCTGATCCTCGCGCACCCCGTGGCGCTGTCCGGCAAGGCCGCGCTCGAGCTCGCCGACGCCGTCTGGTTCGGAGCGTTCGCCTTCGGGCTGGTGTTCGGCGTGCGCATGCTGAGCCAGACCGCGCGCGCCTTCGCCGTGCTCGAGCTGGCCCTCGTGGTCGGAGCGGCCGTCCACCTGTTCGTCGACCATCGCCACCACCACATCGAGCACCCGCGCTTCTTGAGCGACTGGGCCTGGTCGCGGGGCATCGACCCGTCGATCGTGCTGGTCGTGGTGGGAGTGGGAGCGCTCCTGCTCTCGGCGCTGATGCTGCTCGACACGCGTCACCCCTCGCGGTTCGTCGCGGCGCTGCTGCTCGTCGGGCTCATCATGCTGCTCGTGCCCGGGACGTTGACGGCCACGCCGCCCCCGGTGGGGGCAGGCGCGAGCGGCGAAGGCGACCCCGAAGACGGCGAGGGTGACGGGCAGGCGAACGGCGACCCGAAGCGCGACGGCGAGCAGGGCAAGGGCGGAGGTCAGAGCAACAAGCCGCCCGACCCGGTGGCCATCGCGCTGCTGCACGACGAGCTGCCCGAGGACTCGGAGGTCCTCTACTTCCGCCAGTCGGCGCTCTCGCGCTTCGACGGCAACCGGCTGGTGGAAGACAAGTCGGGCACGTTCGACCGCGACGTGCTCTCGCACCTCGAGGCCAAGGCGCTGCGCGCCGACTCGGCGCAGGGCGGGGCGTTTCACCGCAAGGTGAGCTCGTCGGTCTTTCTCATCGCGCCCCACCCGCAGCTCTTCGGCCTGGGGCACCCGTTCGAGCTGCGCCCGCTGCAGAACCCGAACCCGCGCCAGTTCGTGAGGGCCTACGACGTCGACTCGTTTCTGCTCAACGTGGCCCCACGCCGCCTGATCGGCCGGCCCGCCGTGCCGCCCGCCTGGAGCGAGGCCGAGCGCGCTCACTACCTGGCGACGCCGAAAGATCCGCGCTACCGGGCCCTCTCGAACCGCATCGTCCGCGACGTCGACCCGCGCTTCGTGGGTGACGACACCGTGGCCGCGTTCGCGATCAAGCAGTACCTCGAGAAGAACGGCGTCTACAACGCCAGCAAGAAGCAGCTCACCGGCGACGACCCGACCGGTACCTTTCTCTTCGGAGATCTCCACGGGTACTGCGTTCACTTCGCCCACGCCGCGGCGCTGCTCCTGCGCACCCAGGGCATCCCCGCGCGCGTGGCCCAGGGCTACGCCGTGCAGACGCGCACGCGCGGCGCCGGCTCTGCCGTGCTCATCATGGGCAACCAGGCCCACGCGTGGCCCGAGGTGTTCGTCGACGGAGTCGGCTGGGTCACCTTCGACATCTACCCCGAGCGCTCCGACGAGCCGCCGCCGCGCATGGTCGACGTGGAGCTCGAGAGCATGCTGGGCGAGCTGGCCCGCAAAGACGACACCGCGGGTCGCGCGCAGGCTCCCGGCAAGGCGTTTCAGATGCCGTGGGGCCTCATCGGCATCACGGCCCTCGCCCTGCTCGCGATGCTCACGACGACCGCGTACGCGATCAAGACGGTGCGCCGGCTGCGCTCCTCGTCGCACGTGTGGATCTACCGCGGCGTGCTCGACCGGCTCTCGGAGCTCGGGGCGCCGCGGCGCCACGGCGAGAGCCGCGAGCGGCATGCGCAGCGCGTGCACGCGCTCGCTCCGAGCTTCGCGGCGCTGACCCGCGAGCACCTGCGCTGCGCCCTGGGTGGGCCGGCGGGCAGCTCGCCCGCCGCCGTCGCCACCCTGGCGCGGGCCACGCGCGCCGAGCTGCAGAAGAACGTTCCCCTCGGGCTCCGCATTCTGGCCCTGCTCAACCCGATCGCCTGGTGGTTCACCCGTTGACTCCCGGAGAAACATGAACGCGCCCCTGCCTCCCGCCGTCATCACCGATCTCGACCAGGCGCGCGCCGTCGCCGCCCGCATCCGAGCGCGCATGCGCGACAGCGTCATCGGCCGCGACGACGTCATCGAGCTGGTGCTGGTCGCCCTCTTCGCCGACGGCCACGTGCTGCTCGAGGACTACCCGGGCTCCGGCAAGACCACGCTCGCGAAGTCGCTCGGCCACTCGATCATCGACGATCTCCCCGACGACAACCTCCCCGACTTTCGACGCATTCAGTTCACGCCTGATCTGCTCCCGTCGGACGTCACCGGCGTGATGGTCTTCGACACCGCCACCAACACCTTCTCTTTCCGGCGCGGTCCGGTCTTCGCCTACGTGGTGCTGGGCGACGAGATCAACCGCACGTCTCCGAAGGTGCAGTCGGCGCTGCTCGAGGCGATGGCCGAGAAGCAGGTCACCGTCGACAACGTCAGCCACAAGCTGAACGATCTGTTCTTCGTCATCGCCACGCAGAACCCGCTCGATCTCGCCGGCACCTACCCCCTGCCGATGGCGCAGCTCGATCGCTTCCTGTTCAAGCTGGTCATGAAGCACATCGATCGCGCCTCGGAGCTCGAGGTCTTGCGCACCTGGGGTCAGCCCCGCGAGGCCCCCGAGCTGCCGCGCGTCAACCGCGGCGAGGTGGTGGCGCTGCGCAACTTCCTCCGCAAGACGGTGAACGTCTCGCCCGCGGTGCACGAGTGCCTGGTCGACGTCGCGACGCGGCTGCGTGAGGACAAGCGCACCCGGCAGGGCGTCTCGACCCGCTGCCTGGTGCAGGCGATTCCCGCGCTGCAGACGCTCGCGATGCTCCGGGGGCGCGACTTCGTCTCCAGCGAAGACGTCGAGTCTCTCGCCCGGCCGCTGTTCGCCCACCGGCTCGACCTGGCCCCCGGTGCGGGCTCCACCGACGCGGTGATCGCCGACGCCCTGCGCCAGCCCATCGAGGCGCTGTCGCGCGCCACCTTGAGGGTGCGTTGATGCGGTGCGGCCTCGCGGCTCTACTGGCCGTGACGCTCGCCGCCTCGGGCGCCGAGGCGGGCGTGCTCGAAGCCGCCACGCCCGAGGAGCGCGCGCTGCTGCAGAAGCTCGAGGGGCACAAGTACGTCGAGGCGCGCGCTGCGGCCGAGGCGATTCTCGCCGCTGCCCCGAGCTCGATCGTCGCGCTCTGGGCCATGGCGGTGGTGCACGAGGAGGCCGAGGGCAACTCCGCGCGCGCCCTCTTCTTCCTGCAGCGCGCCGAGGCCGAGCTGAAGTCGGCCGGCGAAGACCCGGTCTGGCACGAGAAGATCGTGTACGAGCAGTTCGATCTCCTCGCGCAGATGGGCCGCGACGCCGAGGCGCTCGCCATGGCCGATCGCCACGACGCCCTGTTCGCGCCGATGGACCCGACGCTCCGCATCTGGAACCTGTTCAAGGCCGGTCGCGTCGACGAGGCCCGGCGCATCGCGCGCGTGGGCATGAGCTCGAACGACTTCTTCTCCCGCGCGAGGGGCTACAACGGCATGGCGTCGCTCGAGTTCGAGCTCCACAACCGCGACGCCTCGTACCAGTGGAGCGTCGACGGCGTTCGGGCCACGCAGGAGCGCGACTGCATCTTGCTGCGCAACGCGGGCGAAGCGGCCTTCAACCGCTTCCGCTTCGAGGAGGCCGAGACCCTGATGACGAAGGCCGCCAAGGGGAAGGCGCCCGACTGTCCTGCCAATGACGGCTATGGCCAGCTGGCAGGCCTGTACTTGATCCAGGGCGAGCTTCAGAAGGCGCTGGCGGCGCTTCGCTCGTTCAACGCGGTGAGGTACCCGCGGCGCCTGTGGCCCCAGTTCGCGATGAACCGCCGCGCCATCACGGCCCTCGCGCTGCACGCGCTCGGCAGGCCGAAAGACGCCGAGCGCGTGTCCGCCGAGGTCTACGCGATGCCTCAGCGGGTCGGCATGGTGAGCGGCAGCGTGAACCACGAGCGCTTCATCCGCGTGTTTCACTATTGGGCGGCGCTGGGGCCGCGGCTGCAGCAGGTGCGCGAGCAGCGGGCCGCGCGGCCGCTCGCGGCTTCCCTCGCATCGGCGACCGACGCGCAGCGTCTCGCCCTGACCCGCTGGACGCTGCGGCGCGAGCTCATTCAACTTCTCGCCGACTCCGATCGCCTGGTCACGTTCGCCCGGCCGAACCTGTGGGAGACGTACGAGTGGCACGCGTGGCAGATCGCAGACCTGATCGAGCTGGCGGGCACCGGGGTGGTCGCCAAGGCCATCGAAGAGGCCCGGGCGGCCGATGCCGCCTACCCGGAGGCCGCGGCGTACTTCGATGCCGTCGAGGGCGAGCTGAAGTTCCGCCAGGGCCGGCTCGACGAGGCCGACGCGCTGGCACGCAAGGCGTCGGCGTCGCTCGACCCGCGCGAGGCGTTGCTTCGCTGGCGCACGCTCGCGTGGCAGGCCGAGGCCTTGACGCAGCTGGGGCGAGGGGGCGAGGCGCAAGCGCTCTACGCGGAGGTGCTCGAGAAGTTTCCGCCGGTGTTCCGCGTGCTCGAGCTGCGGCTCCCGGTGAGCCTGTCCGACGACGGCAGCGAGCCGGCACGCACCGCGCGCGAGCGGCTCACCGGCTCACCTCGCTTCGCCGAGCGGAGCGGCGCGCCGTTTCGCGTGCACGCGTCGGCGCGTGACGGCGTGGTGGAGATCTGCCTGCGCGACGCGCAGGGCGTTCAGTTCACCTGCGCGTCGGACAAGGGCCCGCAGTCGGCCCTCGACAGGTTTCACGAGGCTGCCTTCTCGCCGAGAATCTCGCTGAGCCAGCTCGACCTCAACAGCCTCGACGGCAGCACCACGAGCGTCGGCGCCGATCAGGCGCTCAAAGGCGTGCTCGAGCCATGAGGGTCGCGCTCGCCACGCTCTGCTTGCTGGCCGCCCCGCCGGTGAAGCGGTTCCCGAACGGCCAGGTCAGTGAGCAGGCCGAGCGATACCGGGCGGGCAAGCCCGACGGCGCCTTCGTTCGCTATCACCCGAACTGCCGGGTCGCCGAGCGCGGCCAGCTCGTCGCGGGCAAGAGAGAAGGCCCGTGGACGAGCTGGAGCAGAGAGGGGAACAAGATCGCCGAGGGCTCCTACCGCAACGACCTGCGCGAGGGAGTCTGGAGCCTCTACGGACCCACGGGGCAGAAGCACCTCGAGGGCCCGTTCAGCCGCGGCAAGGCGGAGGGCACGTTCACCGAGTGGTTCGCGAGCGGAACGCGCTGGCGTGAAGTCGAGCTCCGGGCGGGCGAGCGGGTCACCGAAGCAGCCGTCGCCTGCCGTGCGAAGCGCGGCACCTGGCTGGTCGACGCCGTGGAGCGTGAAGAGGGGTGCATGCAGGGGAAGAAGCGGGAAGGTCCCTGGCTCGCGTACCACGACGACGGCACGCTGCGCTGGCGCGCCACCTACAGCAAGGGCGAGCGCGACGGCGACTACGAGGAGTTTCACCCCAACGGCAAACCGTTTCACTCCGGGCGCTACGACCAGGGTTTCCCCGTCGGCGTGCACGAGTTCCGCGGCCCCGAGGGGCAGCTCTACGGCAGCTCCGAGCTCCGCGGCGGCTCCGGAGCCTGGAAGGAGTACTTCGCGAACGGCGCCGTGTCGGAGCAGGGCGAGTACGAGAAGTACCTGTACGAGGGCGTGTGGCGCTTCTACTGGGACAACGGTCAGCTCAACCAGGAGCTGAGCTACGCGGCGGGCTTCGCCGAGGGAGAGTTCCGCTCCTGGTACAAGCAGGGCCAGCCCGGGACCACGGGGCAGTACCATTCGGGCAAGCGCACCGGCCGATGGACGTTCCGCCACGCCAACGGAAACGACCGCACTTCAGGCGAGTTCGAGGCCGATCAGAAGACGGGAATCTGGAGCGAGTGGAGCTGGGCTGGCCACCTCGAGGCGACCGGCGAGCTCCGCGGCGAGGTGCGCGAGGGAGCGTGGAAGCTCTACTACGCCGACGGCACGCCGAAGGCAGAGGGCGCCTATTCGGCGGGCAAGAAGACCGGGATCTGGAAAGAGCGCTGGGCCACCGGCGAGCCCTGGCGCGAGGTGGAGTTCGTCGACGGAGTCGAGACCGGCCCCGCCGCGGTCGCGTGCGCCCGCATGGACGGCAACTGGGTCGCCGACGGCTCGGCGCGGCGGCTGGGGTGCGAGGTGTGCCGCGCGCAGCCCGATGACTCCGTCATCCAGGTCGGAGTCGGCGCCTGGACGTGGTGGCACCCGAACGGCGCCGTCGAGAAGACCGGCGAGCTGGCCGAGGGCAAGCAAGTCGGAGCGTGGCAGTTCTATTTCGACAACGGCCGTCTGATGTTGAGCGGCGGCTACGTCGCGGGCAAGGAGCAGGGCCCGTGGTCGGGCCACTATCGCGACGGCCAGCTGCGCTTCAGCGGCGAATATCTCGACGGCGCGCCGGCCGGAGAGTGGAAGAGCTTCTATGCCGATGGCCGCCCCCTCTCTGCCGGGCGCTACGTCAAAGGCAAGCGAGAGGGTCGTTGGGTCTTCTACGACCGGGCAGGCAACGTCGAGGAAGAATGAGGCGCTCCGGCGCGGCGCAGTTGCCGGTGCACGGCGGGTCGCCGGGGAGCATTCTCGGTACCCGAGTGTCCCGCTGCGAGTAGTGTCACGCGCCGTGACGCGTACGCTCGTCTTCGTCGCCGCCGTCGCCGTCGCCATTCCCGCCCTCGCCCAGGAAGAGGCCGAGGTCATCGACACCGGCGTGCCGCCGCAGGTGATGGCGGTCTACGAGCAGGGCAAGGCCGCGTACGACGCGAAGCAGTACGCGCTGGCGCTCGAGAAGTTCGACCGCTGCGTCGACATGGACCCGTCTCGCGCGCGCTGGCACTACAACCGCGGCCTCGCGCTGAAGAAGCTGCACCGCGACGAGGAGGCACGCCAGGCGTTCGCCGACTCGCGGCGCATGGACCCCGAGTACAAGGCGGCAGAGATCGACAAGAAGCTCGCGGAGCTGGGCGGTGGCTCGCCCGCGTCGTCTTCTTCGTCATCCGGCGGCGTCAGCTACAGCGGGTCGCAAGACCTCACTCCGCTGTGCATGGGGTGCTTCTGCGTCGGGTTCATCGCGGTCGGCCTGTGGTCGGTGCTCCGGTCGCGGAGGCCCGCGCAGCAGAGCGCCGAACCCGCTCAGCACCACGACACAGGCCCCCGGCTCATCAGGCTGCTCGAGGGGCTGGCGGCCCGGCAGTCACGGCTCGAGCTCGCCCTCGCGGCGGTCGAAGACGCCGAGCTGGTCAGCGCGGCCACGCGCGCGGGCGACGAGCTCCAGTTCGCGCGCTTCTCGCTCGACCGCAGGGACTTCGGCCCCGCCGAGCAGGCGCTCGGCCGCGCGAGCACCGCCGTCGACGCCGCCGAGCGGCGGCTGCATGACGTGAAGGGCGTCGGCTGGACGCCGCCCCGGCCGGAAAAGAGCATCGGCTGCTTCTTCTGCGCGCGCCCGCTGGCCTCGGCAGCCGCGCGGCGTGGCGTGACGCTGAGCCAGTCGTCGGCGTCGCGCCAGGTCGTGGCGTGCCGGCGCTGCGCCGAGAAGGCCGCGGCCGGGGCTCCGCTCGAGGTGGTGTGCGCCGGGGAGCCGCCCCAGCACTGGTCGCAGGTGCAGGGCTTCGACCCGTACCAGCACGGCTACTGGGGCGGCCCGCCGGTGCGCGACGTTCCCGTGTGGAGGCTCGACCTCTTGGGCGAGCGCTGGTCGGCGCTCGAGCCGCTGGTGGGCTTGTCCATCGTCGGGGCGGGCGCGGCGCTGCTCGGTTCGATCGACCTGGATGCCGCGCGAGCTGCGGAGGCGGCAGCGGCGGCGACAGCGGCCGCCGCCGCCCACGCGCAGCAGTCGCGGCGCAACGACTCGTCCGGCTGGAGAGACCACTCGTGAGGGCGCTGTTCTACGCGGTCGACGGGCTGGGGCTCGGCCACGTGACGCGGCTCGTCTCGATCGCGCGCGCGCTGCTGCGCAGGGCGCCCGACACCGAGGTGCTCTTCGTCACGTCGTCGGAGGCATGCCAGGTGATCGGCCGCGAGGGCTTCGCGTCGGTGAAGGTGCCGTCGAAGAGCCTGCGCGAGAAGGCCGGTCTCTCGCGCACGCGCTACCTGCGAGTCGCGCAGTCGGTGACGTGGAGCGCCGTCTCGGGCTTCGACCCCGACCTCCTCGTCGTCGACACCTATCCCGCCGGCAGCTTCGACGAGCTGCTGCCGGTGCTGCGCTGGCGCCAGAAGAACGTGTTCGTGTTCCGCGAGCAGCGCGAGGAGGCGGCGCGCGCTCCGCTGATGCAGGCGACGCTGCCGCTCTACGATCTCGTCATCGTGCCGCACCGAGAGGCCTCCGCGGTCGGAGCGGTGCCGGAGCCGCACAAGCTGCACGCCGTCGGCCCGATTCTGATTCGCGAGCGCGAGGAGCTGCCGACGCGCGAGGCGGCGCGCGCGCGGCTGGGGCTCGACGCGAGGGCCCGCGCGCTCTACGTGTCGTTCGGCGGCGGCGGAGATCCCGACCTCGAGCGCTCGTTCAGCCAGGCGCTCGCGGTGACGGCGAAGCTCGAGCGCGTCGAGGTCGTGGCGGGCGCCGGTCCGCTCGGGCAGCTGCGCGCGCCGGGAGTCCGGCAGCTGCACGAGCTCTTCCCCGCGCTCGACGTGCTGCCGGCGTTCGACGCCACGCTCTGCGCCGCCGGCTACAACTCGGTGGCCGAAGCGCTGTTCGCGCGCGTGCCGTCGGTGTTCGTGCCGTTCACCCGGGTGCTCGACGACCAGGCCGCGCGCGCGCGGAGCGTCGAGGCGGCGGGCGCCGGCCGGTGCGTGGCCTCGCTGAGCGAAGCCGAGCTGCTGCCGGCGTTGAGGCAGGTGCTCGACCCCGAGCGCGCGGTGCCCATGCGCGCCGCGATGGAGCGGCTCGTGCCCTCGAACGGCGCCGCTGCCGCCGCGGCCGCGCTGCTGGAGCTGTGCCGGTGAGCGCGCTCGAGCGCTTCCGCGGCTTCGTCGAGGGCGTGCCGCGGCTCGGCCCCGAGGCGCTGCACCTCGACGTCACGAACGCGTGCAACCTCGACTGCGTGACGTGCTGGAACTATGGGCCGTCGCTCTCGCAGCCCAAGAGCGTCGAGTGGAAGCGGCGGCGCATCGACCCGGACGTCTTCCTGCGTGTGCTCGACTCGGCCTGCTCGCTGGGCATCGAGCGCGTGGTTCTCGCGGGCGGCGGCGAGCCGTTCACGCACCCCGACATCGGGCGGCTCATCGGCGCGGTGAAGGCCCGGGCCTTGAAGCTCACCATCATCACCAACGGCACACTGTGCGACTTCGACGCCCTCGCGGCGCTGAAGGTCGATCAGCTGCTGCTCAACGTCGCCTCGGCCACTCCCGCCACGTACGTCGCGTACCACCCGAACCAGGAGCCGAAGACCTTCGAGCGGCTGATGCAGGGGGCCGAGCGCCTCAAGGGAATCACGAAGGTGAACTTCGTGCAGGTCATCAACGCGCTGAACGCGCACGAGCTGGTGCAGATGGTCGAGCTCGCCCACGCGCACGGCGCCCGCGCGTCGTTCAAGGTGGGCGACCTGCCTGCGGGCACCGAGCGGTACCGGCTCAGCGCCGAGCAGCGCGAAGACCTCGCAGCGGTGCTGATCCCCGCGGCGAAGGCGCGTGCCGCGGACTTGAAGGTGCGGCACAACCTCGACGCCTACGAGGCCGCGCTGCTGGGGACGAAGAGGGGGCTGCCGCGCTGCTTCGCGGGGCACTTCTACGCGCGCGTCTCCGTGGAGGGCCGCGTGTTCTTCTGCTGCGCGCACGTCGACGTGGGCAGCGTGGGGCAGGCGTCGTTCGCCTCGGTGTGGGCAGGGCAGCGCTGGCAGGCGATGCGCGAGCGGCTGGCGCGCGGCGAATACCTCGACGTCTGCGGCCGGTGCGGAAAGCACGACATGAACTTCTCGCTCGAGCGGGAGCTCGAGGAGCTGCGCGCCGAGGGGCTGTTGTGAGCCCGCGCAACACCATCTCGTGGAACATCGTGGGCGGGTGCAACTACCGCTGCACGTACTGCGTGCAGAAGCACGCGCCGGGCGTCGGGGGACCCGACGACGCCGCCCTCGATCGCGCGCTCGACACGCTGTGCGCGCTGGGCCGCGACGAGCCGGCGCCGCCCGGGCTTCTCGCGGCACGGCACGGCTGGGAGCTGAAGATCTCGGGCGGCGAGCCCTTTCTGCTCAAGCGGCTGCCCGACGTCGCTCAGCGGCTCGCGGCCGCGGGCCACAAGGTCTCGGTGCTGACGAACCTCTCGGCTCCGCTGCGCGTGCTCGAGCAGTTCATCGCTGCCGCGGGAGCCCAGCTGCGCACGTTCTCGTGCTCGCTGCACCGCGAAGAGGTCGACGAGGGCGAGTTCTTCGCGAAGGCGGTCGCGGTGCAGCAGGCGCTGAAGCCCTGGCCGAAGGCGACGTTCGTGGTGAACAGCGTGGTGGTGCCGGGTCAGGTGGGCGAGGTCGCGAAGAGCCGCGCGCGCTTCGAGGGGGCGGGCATCAAGTTCTACCCGCAGCTGATGCGGAAGGACGGCGAGCCGGTGGAGTACGGGGACGCCGACCGCGCGGCGATCTCCGATGCGTTCGACGATCTCGACGGCCCTGCGCAGATGAACCGCGGCTACGCGCTCAAGGGGCACCTCTGCCACGCGGGCAGCCGGTACTTCATCATCCACCCGAAGGGCGACGCGTTCGCGTGCTACCCGGCGAAGCGCTTCGGCGACGGTCACCTCGGCAACGTTTTCGACGGCACCTTGAAGCTGTGGAGCGCGCCGCGGCCGTGTCCCTACGAGGTGTGTCCCTGCACGGTGCCTCAGAACCGGGGGATCATCGAGCGCTTCAACGGAAGGTGAGCGTACCCGGCTGGGTCGCCCGGACATCGGCGCCTGGGAACACCCGCAGGCTCAGCTCCCCAGCACGCCCATCGCGGCGTTCACGACGCCCGAGTACTGCACCTGCCACAGGTGCGCGAGCGGCGTGTTGTGCGGCCCCTCCATCAGCACCGTGCGTGCGCCGGGCATGTCGAGCTGCTTCGACGGCATGTAGCCGTCGCCGTCCTCGAAGATGCCTCGGTCGGGGCCGAGCGTCGGAGTCCCGGTCGTGCCGATGATGGTGATGCCGCCGGCGACCTGAGAGCGCTGGCGCTCCCACCGCGCGTTCAGGCCGTCGATCATCTTCGAGCCCACGGCGAGCTCGCGCGCGGCGTCGTCGACGTTCTTCAGCGGGTTGCCGGCGACGGCGCCGATGTTCCCCAGGTACGTGCCGTGCGACGCCGGGCCGATCATCACCGCCCGCTCGATCTTCGGGCCCTTCTTCGGGTCGCGGTCGTCGAGGTACTTGCGGAAGTCCGTGCCGCCGGCGCTGTGCGTCACCACGTCGAGGCCGCCCTGGCCCGTCGCGCCGGCGATGCGCTCCAGCGCGCGCGCGATCTGCGGCGCCTTCAGCGTCGGCGACGCCCACGGGTCTCTGTACTCGACCTGGAACAGCTTCGACGCCTTCACCTCGGCCGCCGTCGCCTCGCGCCCGTTCTTGTCGCCGAAGCGGAACTTGTCCTCCGACGCCACGTAGACGATGACCGGCCCGTTCGCCTTGTTCGTCGCCAGCTGGTCGCCCATGCGGTCGAACGACTGCGCGGGCATCGTCAGGCCCGGGATCATCACCACCGGCCGCTTCAGCGTCGGCGGCGCAGCGAGCGGGCCGTACGCGACGCGCTGCGCGCCCTCGAGCTTCTCGGGCGGGCCGCCCGGCTTGAGGCGGTTGAACACGCGGTCGGACATCCAGTCTTTCGCCGCGTTGAACGGGTCGATCTTCGGGCCCTGCTTCGCGGGCGTGAAGCTGTCGACGAAGTCGCCGAGCTTCTGCTTGACCTCCTTCGGCGACGGAAGCGAGACCTGCGGGAGCTTCGGGAGCGAGGGGAGCTTCGGAGTGATTTTCAGGCTCACGCGCACATTGTCGGCGCGAGGGGGCCCCCGGTCATTGACCGCAGCCGACAAAGCGCTGTGCAGATCACGACATGACCTCAGCGCCCCACGCAGTAGACGCTGATGGGCGAGAGGCAGTTCTCACCGCCGCCCAGCCAGAACCAGTCGACCCGCTGCGACAGCGCCGAGTCACCGAACAGGTACGTGCCCGTGTTGGCCTGCCAGCTCGAGCAGCTGTCGCCGCTGGCCGCGACGGAGCCGGGGGTGGTCGCGCCGGTGGCGATGGGCCCCTGAACATATGCGCGGCGCGAGGTGACGTTCACCGGCGCGAGCAGCGGCGTCTCTGCGCGCAGCGCGGCGGCGTCGTCGAGCAGCCGGACTCCGTCGAGCCGGAAGACCGGCCCGGTGAGGCCTGCGTCCACGCGAGCCGCGGCGCTCGACGCCGTCGTCGAGAAGTAGGGCACGTACGCCCCCGGGAAGCCGGCGTCCGCCGCGTCCTCGGCGCAGAAGCCCGGCCAGGCGATCGAGTTCGGCAGGTTCGTGGCTCGCGGCTGCGAGATGAACATCAGCACGGCCCCGGGCGGCGGCGGAGCAGGGGCCTCGAGCGCTCCCGTCGCCGTCTGGTCGAAGCAGTAGAGGCGGTTGGGGACGTCGCACTGGTTGGGGCCCAGGTCCGTCCACCTGCGGGTGCCCGCGGTCGGCTCCCCGACCATGCCGGCGCGTGTGCCGGTGCCTTCCGTCCAGCCAAGGCAGGTGTTGATGATCCCCATATGGGTGCCCATGACGGTCGTGCTGGTCCACACGGTGCCGCCGTCGATGCGCCGGCCGCGCTCGTCGAGCACCAGCGGGTGCATCACCTCGCCGGCGTAGAGCTGGCGCTTCGACTGCGTGAAGGTCAAGCCGTCGGTGCGCGCATAGCCGGCATCGCGAATGCGGCGGTCGGCCGAGCCACCGTCGGTCTCGATCCACGCGCGGAACGTGCCGCTCCACCCGGCGTCGTTCGCGTGCGCCGTGCAGATGACGTCGGCGTTCACTCCGCCGAGATCTCCCCGGTACCGGCTCGAGGTGACGAACGCCACCGGCACCCGCGTGAAGGTCGCCGTCACCGACTGCGGGCCCATCATCACGACCACACAGCCGCCGTCGGCGGTCGGCGCGCAGCCCTGCCAGCCGTCGCGGGCGTAGAGCCGGGTCCGCGAGGCCGCCAGCTCGACCGTGGGGAAGGGCGGCCGGCTGATCTCATAGGTGCGCGAGCACGCCGTCGTGCACGCGAGCCCTCCGTCGGTGATGAGCACGGTGCCCGCGCCGGCGGGCGACACCTGCAGGTCGAGCGAGACGCCCTGCCTGCCCGCTCCGTCGATCGAGGCGATGGCGAAGCCGGCGGGGCCGCCGTCGGCGACGAGCCGCGCGCTCACCGCGCCCCAGGTCGTCGGGCTGAAGTAGACCACGCCCATGCAGCTCTGACCGGCGTCGAGGAACCCGCATGCCCCCGCGTCGACGGCGAACACGCCCGCGTCGCCCTCGAGCGCGAACGAGATGGGGCCGACGCCGACCAGGGCGGCGCTCGAGAGGGTGAACGGCACCGCGTGTGTCGTGCCGGCGTCGACGTCGCCGGCGGCGATGGGGTCGGGCGTGAGGCTCAGCGAGCCGGCGGCCACACCGTTGCCGGTCATGCGCACCGTGGCGGCGCCGCCGTTCATCAGCGTGACCAGCACGTCCTGCGCGAAGACGCCGGCGTCGGAGGGCCGGAACTCGAAGCCGATGACGCAGGGCGCGGTCGACGAGACGCCGCCCGGGCAAGGCGTGCCGCTCACGAAGAACGGCGGCTGCACCACGAGCGACACCGTCTCGGTGGTGAGGGGCTTGAGGTTCCTGAGGGTCAGATCGGCGGCGCGGGTCTTGCCGACGGTCACCGAGCCGAACTCGAGCGGGTCGGGGCTGAGCTGCAGCGCCGGCGTCACCTCGGTCTGCACCGCGACGCTGACGGTGTTCGCGTTGGCCGCGGAGAACGTGAACGAGCCGCCCGCGTCGGCCGGCAGCGCGCTCGCCGCCGGGCTGAAGGTCATTCCGAACGTGCACTGCGCGCCGGGCGCGAGCGTGCCGCTGCAGCCGTCGGAGGCCACGAACGCGCTCGGGCTCAGCCCGACGTAGGCGACCTGCACGTCACCGGCCGGCCCTGCGTCGGGTGCGTTGCTGATGGTGAGGGTCTGCTCTGCGGAGTCGGAGCCCGGCGTGGCGCTGAACGACACCGCCGGCGGGCTGACCGAGAGCACCGCGGCGGGCTGCGCGGCGCCGCCGGCGGTGCCGCCGCCTCCTCCCGCACCGCCCGCGCTCGAGCCCGCGTCGCCGCAGCGGCCCTGCCTCACGCACTCGTCGAGGAGGCCCTCGAAGTCGTGGCAGGCCGGCGCGGTCGCCAGCGCGAGCACCACGATGACGCGCCTCAAGGCAGCACCACCGCGAGGGCCGCGCCGCCGTAGCCGGGCAACAGCACGGCCGAAGCCTGCAGGCGCAGCCCGCCGACGACGTACATCACGACGCCGGCCACGAACGCGGCTGCGCCGGCGGCGATCCCGATGACGCCCAGCGTCTCGAACGTCCTGCCCTCGTTGGCGAGCGGAGCCGCCTGCGCGCGAGACTCGAAGGTCTGCGTGCCGAGCTGCGACGCGATGGCCGAGCCGCGCAGCATGCCGGCGGTGCCGGCGCCGGCGAGGGCCACGCCCAGAACGAGGGGCACCCAGGCGAGGACCTTGAGCGGGTGCGACTGCTCCCATCGATGGGTGGTCGATGCGGCGGCGAGCTTCGGCCAGTCGGGAGCGGCGAGGTCGGAGGCCATCTTCCGCGCCCCGATGGACAGCGCCTCGAGCAGCGCGTCTTCGCTGTAGGCGCGGCCGGTGAACGAGGTGAGGGGGCGGCCGTCGCGCGTCCACGTCATCTTCAAGGTCACCTGGTAGCCGCCGCCCTCCAGCTTCGCGACGTCGCCGATCAACACCCCGTCCGAGCCGAGCGCGGCGGCGAGCTCGGCGACGCAGCTCGATTGATCTCCACAGCCCAGCAGCTGCCGCTGGCGCTCGGCTCCGAGCAGCGCCGCGATCTCTTTCTGCGTGACGACCCGAATGCCGCTGCTGGCGAGCTCCTGGGCGACGTGCTCGGTGTAGAAGCCGGCGCGCGAAGCGTCGATGCCGACGACGGTGAGGCCCGGTGCGGCGGCGGTGAACCCGGCAGGAGCGGCGGAGAGCACGAGCGTGAGCAGCTGGAGCAAAGAAGGTCCTCCTCCCAGCCGCCAGCCTAGTACGACAGCCCGGAAGTTCGTGCCGTGCTGGGCGGCCGATCCATCCCCGCGCGTGTTGAACGCCGGTCATGCCATGCGGCGGTCGCGGAAGGCGCCGGGCGTGGTGCCCGACCACTTCTTGAACGCGCGCGCGAACGCGGCGGGGTCGGCGTAGCCCACCGCGGCCCCGACGTCGCCGACCGGCGTGTCGGTGCGCGCGAGCAGCCGCTCGGCCTGGGCGCGTCGCACGTCCTCGAGCAGCTTTCCGAACGCGATGCCCTCGTCGGCGAGCCGCCGCTGCAGCGTGCGCGGAGTCACGTGCAGCGCCCTCGCCGTGCGCGCCAGCGACGCGCCGCCCTTCGGCAAGAGCTCGAGCACGGCGCGGCGGGCCGACGCGTAGAGCTCTTCGCCCGGCGCCTGCGCGATGACCGCCGACGCGTACGCCTCGAGCGCGCGGTTGAGCTCGGGGTCGGCGTCTTTCGGGGCGCGGTCGAGGTCGGCGGCGCGGAAGGCGACTCCGTTCGAGGCGGCGCCGAAGCGCACGTCGGTCGTGCGCAGGAACTCAGCCAGCTCGGGCGGGCACGCGCTCTCTCGGTGCGCGAGCCAGGCGCTGAGCGGCGCGAGCTCCTCACCGAGCATCTCGCGGGCGATCGCGGTGATGCGCGCGACGGTGAACGTGTTCGCGTGGCGGCCGACGCCGTCTTTCATCGGGGCGCGGTGGTGCAGCGCGATCTCGTCGCCGTCCTCCTCGATGCTCCAGCGCACGAGCGGGTTGATGATCGCGCCGTACTCGACGAGCTGCTCCATGGCGCGGCGGCCGGTCGGAGCGGCGCGCAGCGCGAACTCGAGCAGCCCGTACGAGCCGCGCGGCATGCCCATCGCGCAGTGCAGGCCGAACAGCGGGTCGCCGAGCGCGTCGGCGGCGCCCTCCATCAGGGCGCCGAGCTCCTTCAGCGAGACCTCGGGCAGCGCCACGCCGTCGGCCGCGCGGATGCGCAGGTACTTCTTCTCGAGCGGCTTCACGTCGCCGCCGCCCGCACGGACGAGCGCGAGCACGTAGGGGACCAGCGCGGACGTGAAGCGCTTCATGGCGTGACCACCTCCACGATGGAGCGGAACATCACCTCGCAGCCGCGCTCGAGGTTCGCGACCGAAACCCGCTCGTTCTTGCCGTGCATCGTGCCGAGCTCCTCTTGAGAGATCTCGAACGGTATGAACCCGTACGCCCGCGTGCCGAGCGGCCGCGCCAGCAGCGAGTCCGTGTAGCCCGGCGAGAGCACCGGCCCCGCGACGGCGTCGCTGCGCCCGCGCACCGCGTTGCGCGCGAGCGCCGCGAACAGCTCGTCGTCCCACGGCGACTCGTTCGCCTCGTCCATGGCCACCACCTCGAGCGAGACCCCGGGAAGGTCCTTGATGCGCAGCTTCAGCTCTTCGAGCAGGCTCTCAGGCTTCGTCCCGGGCAGCACGCGGCAGTCGATGTTCGCGCTGACCTCCGAGGGAATCACGTTCGTGGAGCTGCCGATTCCCTCGTAGCCGGTGACCTGGCAGGTGTCGGTCATCGTCGCGCGCGTGGTCGGCTTCGACATCAGCCGCTTCTCGAGCAGCAGGTCGACGAGCGCGGGGCGCTGCATCACGAAGCCGGTGAGGCCGCCCTTCTGCTCGCCGGCGCGGCGCATCAGCTCGTAGAGCGACGGGTGAACGCGCGGCCGCGGCTCGCGGGCCATCAGCGCTCCGGCGGCCTTCAAGAGCTCCATCGGGGCGCGGCCCGGCATCGGCGTCGAGCCGTGGCCGGCCTCGCCCTTCGCCCGCAGCTTGAGCCACAGCACGCCCTTCTCGGCGAGCGAGATGGCGAACGCCGTCTGCCCGGGAACCAGCGCGTCCTTCAGGCCGATGCCGCCTTCGTTGATCAGGTGGCCGCAGCCCGGCCACTCGCGGCCGACGAGGTCCTTCATGCCCTCGTTGCCGATCTCTTCGCCGGCGACCGCGAGGAGCACGACGTCGCGGTCGAGCGGCACGCCGCGGCGCTTGAGCTGCATGAACGCCACGAGCTGCACGACGCCCATACCCTTCATGTCGAGGGCGCCACGGCCCCAGACGTAGCGCTCGGTGCCTCCATCGGGAGCGCCCGCGAGCTCGCCCGACAGCGGCGGGTGCGCCCACGTCTCGGCTTCGGCGGTGACGACGTCGATGTGAGAGAGCAGGCACAGCGGCTTCTCACCCGACGGCTTCGTCGCCGCGAGGCGCGCGATCAGGTTGCCGCGCTGAGGCTGGAACTCGACGACGCGCGAGTCGATGCCCTCCTTCTCGAGCACCGCGCGCAGGTACTCGGCGCCGCGCGTCTCGTTGCCGGGCGGGTTGAACGTGTCGAGCTGCAGGTAGCCCTGCAGCAGCGTGACGGCCTCTTCGCCGGCGGCCTTCCAGTCGACGGCGTCGCCGAACGCTTCGGCGCCGGGCGGAGCAGACCTCAGCGGCGGAGCGGTGGCCGCGCACGCGGCCCAGGTGGTGGCGGCGCACGCGGCGCAGCACGAGAGGAGCACGGAGCGCATGCGCGCTCTCTACTCGACCGCGCGCAAGAGCGGCACAGCGATGCGCTGCCAGAACGCCTGCCACGCGGGGAAGCACGGCGCCATGCGCTCGCACCACGCCGTATCGAGCAGCCGCGCGAGCGGCACGAGCTGGTGCTTCACGCAGTACGCGTCGTCGCGCACCGCGTCTTCGGCCCAGATGCACTCGGCGGTGTCGACGTGGTCGAGGGCGCACGTCTCGACCTGCGCGTGAAACCAGAGCGATGACGTGGGGCCGCGCAGCACCGCGCTGACGAGAGCGCGATTCCCGGCGATGCCGTCGCAGACGTCGGCGAGCGCTTCGGCTACTTGCCGACGAACAGGTTGTTCGCCATCCAGGAGATGAAGCCCTTCACGACGTCGAGCATCGCGCGGGCCTGGTCGGCCATCTTGTCGACGTTGCCGTCGGCGTCGGCCGCGGCGTCGCCCAGCTGATCTTTGAGCTTGCCGAGCAGACCGGTGCCTTCTTTCGCGCTGCCCAGCTCGTCCATCTCGGCCTTCGTCGGGTAGCCGGGCTTCGACAGAATCTCCATCGCGCGGCGCGCGTCGGGCGAGTCGATCTTCTTCAGGTCCTCGAACGCCTTCTTCATGTACGGGTCGTTCGCCTTCCAGCCGCTCAGCTCCCCGGGGTTCTCGAAGCTGCTCGTGCCCGAGTGGCCGGTGCCGGCCGTGGTCGTGGTCGTCGTCGCCGTCGGGGTGGGGCTGCTGGAGGAGTTCCGCGGGACCGTGACGGGACGGCTGGTCGAACCTGAGATAGGGGGCGCCATGGGGTAGTTATCGCACCAGGTGCTCCCGAGGTTCTCACTTTCCAAGAAAGCCCACAGATGACGCAGCGTTACGTGTTGGCCATCGACATCGGGGGGACCAAGCTGGCGGCGGGTGTCATTTCCTCTGACGGATCGCAGCTCAGCCGCGGCCGCGTGCCGACCGAGGTCGCGAAGGGGCCCGACGCGGCGGTGTCGCGGCTGATCACCCTGTGCCGCGACGTCATCGCGCAGGCGGGCGCTCCGCAGATCTCGGTCATCGGCATCGGCTGCGGCGGCCCGCTCGACCCGCGCGCCGGAGTCCTCTTGACCCCGCCGAACCTGCCCGGCTTCGAGAACCTGCCGCTCGTCGCGCGCGTGCGCGAGGCGCTCGGCGTCGAGACGTACCTCGACAACGACGCGAACGCGGCCGCGCTCGGCGAGCACCGCTTCGGCGCCGGCCGCGGCTACCAGCACCTCGTCTACTTCACCGTGTCGACCGGCGTCGGCGGAGGCGTCATCCTCGACGGCCGCCTGTACCAGGGCAGCAGCGGCAACGCGGCCGAGCTCGGGCACCTTCAGGTCTCGTACGACGGCTGGCCGTGCGCGTGCGGCGGCCAGGGCTGCGTCGAGGCGTTCGCGTCGGGCACGAACATCGCGCGCCGCGCGCGTCAGACGGCGTCGGCGCGGCTCATCGAGCTCGCCGGCAGCCGCGACGCCATCACGACGGAGCACGTGCTCGCGGCGGTGCGTGAGCGAGACGCGGCGGCGGTGAAGGTCTGGGACGACACGGTGCAGGTGCTCTCGGCCGGCGTCGCGAGCGCGATCAACGCGTTCAACCCGCAGCGCGTCATCATCGGCGGAGGCGTCACCGCGGCGGGCGCGCTCTTGTTCGAGCCGCTGTCGCGCCTCGCGCTCGCCCGCGCGATGAAGACGCTCGCGGAAGGCGTCGACGTCGTGCCGGCCGAGCTCGGAGATCAGGTCGGCGTGATGGGCGCGGCCGCGGTGGCGCTGAACCACCTCTGACTCAGGAATCTGATGCACCACCCGGCTCGGGCCCCGCGAAACCACTCGCGACTTTCCCTGGCGGTGTGCTTGCACCGGGCCGCGGCATGCCCCTCGATCTCCGACGAATTCTCCAGCAGGCCCTGAAGGCGTCGCTCGCGAGCCCGCTCCTCTTCTCGTGCGGCCCCGGCGTCGACACGAAGCCGTTCGACGCCATCGAGTGTGACCCCGGCACGTCGAACATCTCCATCTCGAAGCTGATGCCGGCGCAGGGCACCGACTACGCGGAGCTGCGGCGCATCTTCATGGAGAGCTCCGACATGCCGCAGAAGCTCGGCACGTTCGGCACGCGCTGCGGAGGCGCGAGCAACCCGGCGGCGTGCACCTCGGCGCTCGACGCGCTGAAGCCCTCGAGCGGCTTCGGGAAGAGCTGCTCTCAGATCTGCGAAGAGCTCTACCTCGCGACGACGAACGGCGACGACGTCGCCTCGGTCACCACGCTCGAGGCGCTGAAGGCCTTCCTGGGCACCATCGACACTCCGCAGGAGGCCGTGCTGCTGGTGGCGGCGCAGCCGTTCGATCTCTCGTGCGTCGACAAGTCGCGCGGCGCCGTTCGCAAGACCGAGAAGGGCTTCGAGGTCGTCGCGAGCAGGGGCTTCGCGTGCGGCGAGGGCACGGCGGTGACGCAGCACGTGCTCGAGGTCGGCAGCGACGGCTCGTTGAACGAGGTGTCGCAGGCGATCCTCGAGCGCGGCAAGGCAGGCTGCGCGATCGGCCGCAGGCCGTGCGGGCTCGCCGACGCGTACGTGGCCCGCGCGGGAGACCCGCTCGCGCGGCACTTCGCGATCGTGGCGCACCTCGAGGCGGCGTCGGTGCCCGCGTTCCTGCGGCTGCGCGACGAGCTTCGGCTCCACGGGGCTCCGGGGGCGCTGCAGGTCGCGGCGCAGCTGTCGGCGGCCGACGAGGTCCGCCACGCGCGCTCGATGTCCGCGATGGCGCGGCGGTTCGGCGGGCGCGCTCCGTCGCCGCGCGTGCGCGCGATGCCGCTGCGGCCGCTCGCCGAGGTGGCGCTCGACAACGCGGTCGAGGGCTGCATTCGCGAGACGTACGGCGCGCTCGTGGCCTACCGGCAGGCGCTGAAGGCGAAGGACCCCGCCATCGCCGCCGAGCTCTCGACCATCGCGGAAGACGAGACCCGGCACGCGTCGCTGTCGTGGGAGGTTCACGAGTGGGCCTCGCGCCGGCTGTCGCGCAGCGAGCGCGCCGGGCTGAAGTCGGCCCAGGCGGCGGCGGTGCGCGCGCTGCGCGAGGAGTGCGCCGAGCCCGTCGACGAGACCGTCGTCGAGCAGGCGGGCATGCCGCCGGCGGACGAAGCGGTAACGCTCGTCGACGCGCTGAGCCGCACGCTGTGGTCCTGACGTAACGGGCTCACCGGCGTGCCCCGGGGTGTGGCGTGCGCGCACGCCCCGATCATGATCCTCCGCACCCTTCGCGACCTCCGGCGGCCGGCACCGTTCGTGCTCCGTGCCCCTCGAAGGCGTCGAGGAGGAGGACCACACGTGACATCGAGAACCCGGGTTTGGCTGGCCGCCGTCGTCTTGGCTCTTGCCGCGAACTGCACGCTGCTCCAGAAGACGGACGAGGCCGAGATCGCCGTGGCGAAGGCCCTGGTCTCGGACGAGCAGGAGGCGCAGCTCGGCCAGCAGGTCCACCAGGAGCTCGAAGCGCAGGGCCTCGAGTACTCGAAGGACCCGGTCGTTCAGCAGTACGTCGAGGGCCTCGTCGCCCAGCTCGCGCCGCACGCGAAGAAAGATCGCGACACGCCGATTCACGTGCACGTCATCGACGACCCGAAGACGGTGAACGCCTTCGCCACGCCGGGCGGCCACCTGTACGTCTACACGGGCCTGCTCACGGCGGCGACGAACGAGAGTGAAGTGGTGGGGGTTCTGGGTCACGAGATCGGGCACGTGGTCGCGCGCCACGCTGCCCGCTCTCTCGTGGCGCAGCTCGGCCTCTCGACCGTCGCCGCGATCGCGCTGGGGCAGAACCCGGGCCAGCTGAAGCAGATCACGGGCGCGCTTCTGACGAACGGCGCGCTGCTGGCGCACAGCCGCTCGGACGAGCTCGAGGCCGACGAGTACGCGGTGCGCTACGCGGCCGCGGCCGGCTACGACCCGCGCGGCATCGCGATGTTCTTCCGCAAGCTCCCGACCATCGAGGGCCGCTGGGGCAAGGTCTTGAGCTGGCTGCAGACGCACCCGACGAACCCCGATCGCATCGAGAAGGTGAACGCCATCATCGCGCGCGAGCACCTGTCGGGCTCGAAGGTGGGCGCCGAGACGCTGGCGCCCATCAAGCAGCGCATCGAGGCGGGGATGCCGGTGTCATGGAAGTGAAGCCCCTGCCTCCCGGGCCGGGCAGGTGGGACCACGTCCTGGTCGCTCCGGCGGGCCGGTACAAGGCGCTGAAAAAGATCGCCGACGGTGGCACGGCCGAGATCTTCCTCGGTGAGCACGTCGGCAGCTCCGGCTTCCGCAGGCTCGTCGCGCTCAAGCGCATTCACGCCGCGCTCACGCAGCGGCCCGAGCTGAACCGCATCCTCGTCGAGGAGGCGCACGTCGCCTCGCTGCTCCACCACGGCAACCTCGTCGAGGTGAAGGACCTGGGCGAGACCCACGGCCGGCACTTCCTCGTGATGGAGCTCGTCGACGGCTGGTCGCTCGCGCGGCTGCTCGAGCGCGCCCGCGCGACGAAGCTGCCGATTCCGCCGCGCGTCGCGCTGCACGTCGCCGCCGAGGTCTGCCGCGGGCTCGCGCACGCCCACGATCGCGGCGTCGTGCACTGCGACGTCTGCCCGCACAACATCCTCATCGCCGAGACCGGCGAGGTGAAGCTCACCGACTTCGGCATCGCGCGCGTGCCGTCGCGGCCCGTCATCCCGGGCCTCGTCGCGGGCAAGCCCTCGTACATGTCGCCGGAGCAGGCGGCCGGCCAGGCGCCCGACGCCCGCAGCGATCTGTACTCGCTCGGCACGGTGCTCTACCTCGCGCTCACCGACTCGCTGCCGTTCAAGGGCAAGACCGACGAAGAGCTGATGGAGCGCGTCGCGAAGGGCGACTTCGAGTCGCCGATGAAGCGCCGCCCGTCGCTGCCGAAAGAGATGGGCCAGCTGCTCATCGCCGCGATGCGGGCCGAGCCTTGGGGCCGCTACCAGACGGCGCACGACATGCTCGCCGCGATGGAGCTGGTGCTGCGCTCGAACGCCCGCTCGGAGCTCGAGCGGTGGCTCGCCGCGCTGCACGCGGCGGATCATCAGGTGCCGTCGACGCGCGAGAAGGGCGCGGTCGTGGTGCCGCTCAAGGTGGTGCGCACGCCCGTCACGAAGCCGGTCGCGGTGAGCCGCCGGCCGCGGCGCGTGCTGACCGCCGCGCTGACGCTCGCGGTGCTGGCGCTCGGCGCGGACAGGGCCTGGGAGTCGTGGGGGAGCGCGGCGGCCGAGACGGTCGCCGACGCGCCGGGGCCGCGGCGGGCGATCGTCGAGGTCGGCGAGGTGCAGCTGATGGTGCAGGAAGAGGAGCAGCCGAGCGTTCAGGTCGAGCCGCCGGCGCTCGAGGTGAGCGGCAAGGTGACCGGCGTCTACGATCAAGACCGCGCGATGGTGGCGCTCACCACCTCGCCCGCTGGCGCGGACGTCATCATCGACGGCCGCGTCTACGGGAAGACGCCGGTGACGCTGCGCTTCCGCACCGGCATTCCGTTCGAGGTCGCCTTCCAGCTCGAGGGCTCGGCGCCGCTGACGCAGTGGCTCACCGTCGAGCGCCCGAAGAATGGAGCGCCGCGCGTGCGCTTCACCGAGCCCTGGCCGAAGTGACGCTCACGGGCCGAACGGGCGCTCGGTGCGTTCGAAGGTGAACGGCCCCGAGGTGTCCTGCACGAACGTGCCGTTCATCGTCTTCAGCACGCCGCACTCGATGGCGTAGCCGTCGAACATCAGCGCCGGGTCGTCGAAGAGCACGCGGAAGCCGTTCGCCTCGGGCACGAACGTGATGTTCGCCGGCGCCGTGCCGGTCGTGTTCGTCGAGGCGACGCCGTCGTGCAGTTGGTCGGTGTGCGACGCCGTCACCATCGGCGCGCGGCGCAGCATCACCTTCACGTAGTGCGAGTAGTACGGCGGCCGCGGCCAGGCGCCCGCGAACGTGACGCGGATCCACGGGCGGCCGTTGTCGACGAACGACTGCGACGTCACGATGTCGAGCGCCGGGTCGCCGTGCGTGGCGTCGACGTCGCCCGCGGTGTCGGCGTTCGCCGTGCCCGCGTCGGGAAGCTGCATTCCGGCGTCGGGCATGCCGGCGTCGGGCGGGCAGGGAATGACGAGCTCGGCGATGCTGCTGATGGCGCGGCGCGGCGCGTCGACCGTGTCCATCACGTCGACGGGGCCGGTGGTCGCCCCCATCGGCACGACCGCCGTCATCTCGCACGTGTCGTTGGGCTTGTCGTCCTTCGTGATGGTCGGCGGCACGGCATCGCTGGTCCCCGCGAAGAACACGCGCGGGCTCGCACCGCCCGTGGTCCGCGGCGCGCACTCTCCCAGCGCCGTCAGGGTGACGGTGTCGCCGGGGTTCGCACACCAGGGCGAGAAGGTGAGGATCGGGTCGTTGCCGCCGTCGGGAGCCGCGACGTACCGCGCGGACTCGCACGCCGGGCACCCCACGAACATCAGCAGCGTCATCGAGAAGAGAATCGGTCGCATGGGAGGGTAGAGAATCCTCCCGCGAAATCGATCACCCGCTCAATAACAGAACGACAGCACGTCGGGCGGCTCGGGGAAGACCCCGCCCCGGCAGGCTCCGGTCACACACGGCCTCTGCAGCGAGCACGTCGGCCTGCACAGCCCCTCGCCGCAGCCGAGGTTCGCGCCGCAGTCGGAGTCGCTCGAGCACGGGCTCAGCTCGCCGCCGTCTCCGTCGTACTTGCACGCCGCCGTGCGCCCGCGCTCGACGTTGTACACCCAGCCGCACGACTGGCCCGGGCCGCAGCCGGCGCCGCCGAGCGAGCAGGTCGCCGGCAGGCAGTAACCCGACGGCGGCAGCGTGACGACCGACCGCGCGCAGACCTGGCCGCTGCCGCACTCGCTCGTCGACGTGCACACGCTGCGGCAGCGCAGCTCGCCCCGCGGGGCCCCGGCGGGCTCGCACACGAGACCCGCGGCGCAGTCGTCGAGCCCGACCTCGGTGCCCCCGTCGGGCAGCGTCGTGCGCGTGCACGCGGCGCCGAGCACCTTCGTGTCGGTGAGCGGCACACAGACGGTGCGGTCGCGGGGGCGCGGAAGCACCGGTGGCTGCTGCGCGCGGTACGTGCACTTCGACGCCCAGCGGTCGGGGCAGTCGCGCTGCGTGAGGCTGCACCCCACCGAGCAGCGGTGCTCGCACGAGCTGGTCTCGCCGCAGGTGACGGTGATGACGCGGCCGTCGGTGCACTCGCACTTGCCGCCGAAGTCGTGCGGCTCGTCGCGGCAGCCGGTCGTGCCGAGCTCGAGCGCGCTGCAGTTGTAGTCGGCGTTCGGGCAGACGCCGCCCGGGCACGCGACGCCGCTGCAGTCGACCGGCTGGTTGTTCCAGCAGTCGCACTTGCCGCCGACGGCGATGCTGCACTCGGAGCGGCCGGGGCAGAAGCCTCCGTCGTCGCACGGCGTGGTGAAGTACTGGGGGCCGCACGTGGTGCTGCAGACGCCCTCGGCGACGAACGCCTTGCACGCGGGGCCGAGCGAGCTGACGGCGCACACGAGCTTGCGCTGCGGCCAGTACATCTCGCAGCCCGATGCTCCGGCGGGGCACTTCTGCGTGTCCTCGTCGCACGGGACGAGGCAGAACTGCCCCCGGTCGAGCGCGGCGCAGAACTGGCCGGGGCCGCAGTTGCCGTCGGGGCACTTCGCCATGCAGACGCCGCGGTTGCAGGTGACGCGCGCCTCGTCGCCGCAGTGGCTGTCGTTGACGCAGCGCTTGCCGAGCATGCAGTCGGCGGCGCCGGCGGTGCACCGCGCGGGGTCGACGCCCTTCGTGCAGGTCGCCGCGAGCAGCAGGAACACGGTGGCGCAGCGGTTCGGCAAGCTGCGAGAGCGTACCCGCATCTGTTCCTGGCAATGAGCGCGTAATCGGGCAAGCTGCGCGGCCGTGACGTCGTTGCTCGTGGCGCTCGCGCTCGCCGCCTCTCCGAAGCTCGCGCTTCCCTCGTTCACCGGTGGCCGCCCCGAGCTGGCGTCGTTCTGCTCCGAGCGGCTCGCCGACAATCTCGGCGCCGCGGGCTTCACCGTGGTCAGCGAGAAGCAGATGGCCGCGCTGCTCGGGCTCGAGCGGCAGAGGCAGCTGCTCGGCTGCGCGAACGACAGCACCGAGTGCCTCGCGGAGCTCTCGAGCGCGCTCGGCGCCGACGCCGTGGTGACCGGCTCGATCGTGCAGCTGGGGTCGCGGCTGCAGCTCGACGTGCGGCTCATCTCGGCGCGGAGCGGCGAGCGGCTCGGAGTCGTGAACGCAGAGGCCGAGAACGAGGAAGCCGTGCCGGCCGTGCTGGCGAAGCTGGCGCGGGAGCTCGAGGGGCACGTGCGGCGCGCGTTTCCAAAGGCACAGCCACAGCGCGGGCGGCCCGGCCTCGGGACGTGGGTGCCGGTCGGCGCCGGCGTGGTGTCGGCGGTCGTCGGGGCGGTACTGCTCGGCATGGCGAGCTCGGCGCACGAGAAGCTCGTCGGCTCGTCGACGCTGATGCGGCCGTTCACCTATGCCGAGGGTCAGTCGCTGGCGTCGCAGGAGGCGACGCTCGCCCCGGTGGGCATCGGGCTCCTCGGAGTGGCGGCGGTGGCGGTGGTGGCCGGCGTGCTCGTGTGGCTGCTCGGAGGCGGCACGTGAGGCGCGCTGCGCTGCTCGTGGCGCTGTGCGGGTGCTGGAACCCTGAGGCAGATCTCGCCGCCTGCGTCAGGGCGGGGCGGTGCGAGCCGCAAGGGGGCGCGGCCGGCGGAAGCACTGCGGGCGGAAACACTGCGGGCGGAGGCGCTGCGGGCGGAGGCGCTGCGGGCGGAAGCGCTGCGGGCGGAAGCGCTGCGGGCGGAAGCGCTGCGGGCGGAAGCGCTGCGGGCGGCGCCGCCGGCGGCGTGCTGTTCCCCGACGATGCCGGCAGCTGTTGGACGGGCTCGATGTGGAGCTGGCTGTGCGTGCAGAGCTCGCTCGTGGGCTCGGCGGACGCGGGCACGTCAGACCCGTATCCCGCGATCGAGTTGTGGAGGGTGCCCGACGCGGGAACGACGCGCCGGTGGGCGGGTGCGCTCTACACGCCGCTCGGCGAGGTGATGTGCATCCCGCGCGAGGCGGATCATGTGCTGTTCATCGCGCCCGACGGCGGGCTGCGCACGGGCCCGTCGATCACCGGGGGCAACCGGTACGAGGGCGCCGTGATGACGCCCGACGGCTCGGTGCTCGCCATCCCCTTCACGGGCTTCGACATCCCGCTGCTCAGAATCGACCCCAGCTCTGGCTCCGGCACGATGGAGCCCGTGCTCTCTCACACGGCGAGCGGAGGCAACACGTCGAACGCGCGCTTCTGCGGCGCGATCTCGGACGTGCGCGGCATCGTCTGGCTGATTCCCTACGCCGCGGATCAAATCACCCGCTACGACCCCGATACACGCACATCGCAGCTGATCCCGCTGCCGGCGGACGCTGGGCTGCAGAACACGAACTGGTGCGCCGGAGCGCTGCTCCCCGACGGGCGCATCTTCGGAATGCCGAACGGCAACGAATCGGTGCTCATCATCGACCCCGACGACGGCGGCGTTCGTGTGCGGCCGATCGTCATCTCGTCGTTCAGCGGCTTCCGGCAGATCACCGGCCTCGTCTCCCCCACGCGCATCATCGGCGTCCCTCAGGGCTTCACCGACGTGCTGGAGTTCGACTTCACCGGCATGGCGTCGAGGCTCACTCTCAACCTCGGGCACTTCAACGGAGGCGCGCTCTCTCCTGACGGGCGAGCGGTCTTCGTTCCCGAGGGCAACAACGCCGTCGTCGTGCACAGGCAGGGAGGCGGCTACTGGCTCGCCGGCCACACCGTCTCGGGAGGCGATCTCTTCTGGCGCGGAGCTGCCACCGGCGCCGACGGCCGCATCTACGCGTGTCCGTACCAGCACGACGAAGTGCTCGTCATCGACCCGCACGCACGGCTGCCGCTCCCGCCGCGGGCTCTGCTCAGCCCCTGGCTCAACAAGCTCTAGGTTCCGGCGTCGGCGGTCTCGACGGAGCCTGAGTCGATGTCCGGCGCGGGCGCGGTTTCCGGTGCCGGCTCTTCTTTCGCGAGCTTCAGCCACGGCTCGAGGTCGCGGGCGCGCGTCGCGTCGTCCTGCGCCGCCTTCTCCCAGAGCTTCAGCGCCCCGGCCCGATCGCCCTCGATGAAGCGGAGCATCCCCTGGTCCATCACGTCGTCCTCCGCCAGCTTCACCGCGGCCTCGCAGTCCGCTCGCGCCCGCTCCAGCTCGCGCCTCGCCACGAATACCCAGCAGCGCGTGCCGAGGTACGCGGCGTTCTGCTCCGCGAGCACCGCGGCGTCGGCGAGCTTCTGCGCCTCGTCGAGGTCGCGCCCCTGCCGCACCAGCGCCCACGCGAGGTTGTTCTTGTTCAGCGGCGTGTCCTCGCCCTTGCGCAGGTCCTCGATGCCCTCGTCGTACTTCCCGAGCATCAGGTACGCGTCGCCGCGCAGCTGGCGGCCTCGCGCCTCGTCCTTCACCGCGATCGCCTCGGTCGCGAACCGCACCGCCGACTCGTAGTCGCCCGACGCCAGCGCCACCTGGCCGCGCGAGTAGGGCTGCATCCACTTCACCTGCTTGTTGTGCTTCGTGCGCGTGTCCGCGAGCACCGCGAGGCCGGCGACGGTCGCCAGCACGATCAGCTGCGAGCCCCACCGCGCGCGCTGCGACGGGTGCTCGAGCGCCGACGCCGTCGCCATCACGCCCGCGAGCAACCCGGTGAGCAGGCCGCCCAGGTGCGCGGCGTGATCGAGAAACGGCGAGGTGATCGCGAACAGCAGGTTGAACAGCAGCGTCGTCACGATGCTCGTGCGCAGGCTCGCGAACGTCTGCGGGGGCAGCCGCTCGCGCGCGCGGAACGTGAACCCGGCGACGACGCCGAACAGCCCGAAGATGGCGCCCGACGCCCCGGCCGAGACCTTGAACGGGTCCCACATGATGCTCGCGAACGAGCCGGCGAGCCCGGTCAGCACGTAGACGACGAGGAACATCGGGCGGCCGAGCAGCCGCTCGACGAAGCCGCCCACGATCCACAGCGCGTACATGTTGAAGAGCAGGTGAATCGCGCCGATGTGCACGAACATCGACGTGAACGCCCGCCACCACTCGCCCTCGATGACCACGAGGGCGCCGAAGTCAGCGCCGAACTCGAGCAGCTGCTCCGAGGTCGGCTGCGTCGGCGAGACGCCGCGGATCAGCATCGCGACGAAGACGGCCGCGTTGGCGCCGATGAGAAACTGCGTGACGCGCGGCTTCACCGCTGATCCACGATCTGCAGCGAGGTCTGCATCCCGCCCGGGGCGAGCAGCTTCGCCGACAGCGCGAAGTCCTGCCCCATGTCGAGCGCGAGCGTCGGAGCCACCTCTTTGCCGATCCGCCACTCGGACCCGATGTGCACCGTGCCATAGACCTCGCGATCGGTCGCCGTCGAGTCGAGCGACTCGAAGATGACGAGCGGCACCGGGGCCTCCCACGCCGGCAGCCCCTCGAGCGACAGCTGCGCGCGGCAGGGCACCGGAGTGTTCGCGGCGATGACCTCCTGCGTGCGGCCTCCGGGCATCATCACCGAGATGGGCATGGGCACGACGTCCTTCAGGCCGATGTCGCGCTGGAAGGCGAGGTTGCGCCCGAGAATCGCGGCGCCGATCGCGACGCCGAGCTCGGGGTTCACGTCTTTGTCCGAGCTGATGTGCTTGAAGCGGTGCAGCCGCGCGCGAATCGCCGGCATGCGCGTCTGGCCGCCCACCAGCACGAGCTCGTCGACCTGCTCGGGTGCGAGGCCGGCGCGCTCGAGCACGTCGTCGCACGCCGAGGCGCAGCGCTCGACGAGCTTCGCGACGATGCCCTCCATCTCGGGCCGGGTGAGCGAGTACGAGAAGTCGAGGAAGCTGCCGTCGTGCTTCTGCGCGATGACGGGCACGCGCAGGTCGGCGCGCGTCACCTTCGAGAGGAAGATCTTCGTGTTCTCAGCCGCGAAGATCAGCCGCTGCATCACGGTGCGGTTCTGCGCGATGTGCACGCCGTTCTGCCGCTCGAAGTGCTGCACGAAGTGGCCCGCGATCGCCTCGTCGAAGTCGGTGCCGCCGAGGAAGGCGTCGCCGCCGGTCGCGAGCACGTGCACCACGCGGTTCTTCACGCTCATCAGCGTCGCGTCGAACGTCCCGCCGCCCAGGTCGAACACGAGCACCGTCTGATGCGGCGACTTCAGGTTCGCGTAGTACAGCGCCGCGGCCGTCGGCTCGTTGATGATCGCCCGAACCTTCAGCGCCGCGCGCTCGGCCGCCACCCGCACCGCCTCGCGCTGCCGCACGGTCGCGTGAGCGGGCACGGTGAGCACGCACTCCTTGAACGGGTGGCCGGCCGCCCGGTGCGCGCGCTGCACGATGTCCTTGATGACGAGGTGCGCGACGTGCGTGAGCGGTATCGCCTGCCCGTAGATCAGCACCGCGCAGTAGCCGTCGGGGCCCTCGACGATGTCGAACGCGAACTTGTCTTTGTGCTGCGCGACGAACTCGGAGTTGAAGCGGCGCCCCAGGAAGCGCTTCGCGCCGAAGACGGTGTGCTTCGGGTCGTCGATGACCTGCGTGCGCGCGCCCTGGCCGACGAGCGACTTCTCGGCGCTCGCGAACCACACCACCGACGGGAGCATGAAGCTCTTCTCGTTGACCGGCACGAGCTTGAGCTTCCCGCTCTTGTCGAACCACGCGGCCGAGGTGTTGGTCGTGCCGAAGTCGATGCCCAGGATCGGCTGATGGCTCACGGGTGCTGGCACCAAGGCGGCGGCAGCGTAGCCGGTTTCCTGCTAGGTCAGCGCGCATGAAAATCACCCGCACGAAGGACCTCGCCTGGGGCGACGCGATGCAGAAGGGGAACTTCTGGCAGCGCCGCAAAGAGCTCGGCTCGACCGGCAAGCTCAGCTGCGGCCTGTGGGAGCTGCCGCCCGGGAAGAAGTCGTTTCCGTTTCACATGCACCACGTGACGGAAGAGGCGCTGTGGGTCGTCTCGGGCACCGGCAAGGTGCGCAGCGCCGACGGGCTGACGGCGATCGGCCCGGGCGACTGGGTGGGTTTTCCACCCGGCGGCTCGGCGCACCAGCTGATCAACGACGGCACCGAGCCGCTCGTGTACGTCGCGATGGGCGTGAACCCCGTCGGCGTCGACGTCGTCGAGTACCCCGACTCGGGCAAGGTGGCCTCGTCGATTCAGGCCGGGCCCGACCGCAAGCGCTTCATCTTCAAGAAGGACGCCGAGGCCGGCTACTTCGACGGCGAGAAGGACGCGACATAGAGAGCCGAACCGCTTACCGCGCCGTAGCGAGGCGGCCGTCGGCCGGAACCGAGGCGGGCGCCCGAGGAGCGAGCAGCGGAAGTGTGCTTGTCGGCCCATTGAGCAGCGCAGTGACGAGGCCGCCCGCAGCAGGTAGGCCGCGGCCGCCGCAGTAGGCGGGTCAGGCGGTTCGGCTCTCGAGTACGCTTCACTTCGTCTTCACCCGCCGGTAGCGGCGGACGTCGGTGTCCACGAGGTCCGTCTCGACGAGCTCGCCGCGCTGAAACTCGATGCGCGCGAGCAGCTCGGAGCCGTCGTCGTACGTCACGGTGAGCTGGGCGCCGTCGAGCTTCCAGCGGAACGTCGAGCCCACCGCCGTGCCGGTGCCGTCCTTCTTGTAGGTCACGAGCCGCTTCTCGGGCTCGTCGCCGTCGAGCGGCCTCCACGTGCCGATGAGCTGGTCACTGGCCGGCGGACGACCCGAAGGCGGGGCGGCGAGGAGGAGCAGGGCGAGCAGCATCGTGCGGCAGCATAGCCGCGCCTTCCGGCTCAGGGCTGCCGGCGCTGCAGCGCGAGGCGCGCCGAGGCGACGTCGTCGCAGTAGCGCAGCACGACACGCCCGCCCTGGAGCGTGTCGCCGTGCCGGAGACGCCGCTGCCGCGCTCCGGGCTCTTCGAGCTCCGGTAAGACGCGCCGTCGATCAGGAAGTGAACCGGCCGCAGCCCGTAGTGCGAAATCGACAGGTCGCACGCGAACGCGCTTCCGATGCGCAGCTTCCGGTCTCGAACGAGCAGGTAGCGGCCGCGCTCGGCCTCCGGCTCCTCCACGAGCAGCCCCGGCTCGGAGCTGCTCTCCGCTTCGAACGGCCACGCCTCGCCGAGGAGCCGCTCGACGTCGAACGACAGGCTCAGCTGCTGCAGCCTGAGCTCGCAGCCCGGCGCCATGCGCTCGCGGACGCGCTTCAGCACCTGAACGTCGGCCGTGCCGAGCCACGCGCCCGACAGCGTGAGCCGCGAGAGCGGGAGGCTGGCGAGCTTGTCGAGCGCCTCGGTCACCTGGCGCGCCTGCAGCGTCAGCCGCTTCAGCCGCGGCAGCCGCAGGACGTGCTCGGTCATCTTCACCAGGCTGCGCGGGCTGATCAGCTCGAGGCTGCCGGTCACGGTGACGTCCTCCAGCCGCGGCAGCTCGGCGAGCGGCTCGAGCACCCTCGCCGGCGTCACGTAGTCGGTGAGCGTCGCGCCCTCGAGGAAGCGGCACAGCGGCGAGCGCAGCGCGCGGTAGAGCCACGGAAAGTCGTCGTCGCTGACCCAGGTGAGCGTCACGTGCCGGGGAAAGCCGAGCTCCCACCGCGAGTCGGGCAGGGCGGGGAGCAGCTGCTTGCGGAGCTGCTCGTCGCGCGCGCTCAGCGTCAGGTCGCCCGGCGCCTGCGCCAGCGCGTGCTGCACGCGGATCAGCTCGCCCTGCGGCTCGGCGTGCTCGAGCAGCCAGTCGGCGTAGACCAGAAACGCGGCGGCATCGCGCGGAGCCGCGTCGAGCGCTGCCTCGAGATCTTCCCGCACAGCCACGACTCAGTTGTGCTACGCCGCGCACCCGCATGACAACGCCCCTGCGCCGTAGAGCGCTCTGGAGCCTCGCTGTCGCCGCCGTCGCCTTCACCGCCGCGACCTCTGCCCGGGTCTGGGCCGCCGACGCTCCTCCTGATGCGCCTCCTGAAGCGCCTCCCGCCGGCGAAGCCGTGCCCGCCGCGGCGGGCACGCTCGAGCCCGGCAAGCCCGACCCGGTCGTCGTCGGCGTCTACGTCAACCAGGTGCACGAGTTCTCGCTGCGGGAGAACAGCTTCACCGTCGACTTCTACGTCTGGTTCCGCTGGAAGAACCCCGCGCTGAAGCCCTACGAGACGTTCTCGGTCATCGACGGCCGCATCGAGTCGAAGACCGACGCCATCGTGAAGGAGCTGCCCGGCGGCGAGAAGCACGCCTACCTGCGCGTCGTCTGCAAGATTACGAAGTTCTTCGACACCACCGACTACCCGCTCGACGACCACCAGCTCACCATCATCATCGAAGAGGAAGACAGCGAGACGCACCTGCTCAAGTACGTCGCCGACGAGCAGAACTCGGCGGCCTCGCCGGCCATCAAGCTCAACGGCTGGGTCTTCGCCCGCCTCAACACCATCGCGAGCGACCAGCAGTACCGCTCGAACTTCGGCGACACCTCGCTGCCGACGGGCAACGAGACGAGCTACTCGCGCGTCACCACCGCGGTCTCGTTCTCGCGGCAGGGCGGCACGTTCTTCTTCAAGCTCTTCTTCGGCCTGTGGATCTGCGTGGCCATCGCGTTCACCGTCTTCTGGATCCGCCCGGTCGACGTCGACCCGCGCTTCGGCCTCGGCGTCGGCGCGCTGTTCGCCGCCATCGCGAGCATGTACGTCGTCGCGAGCTCGCTGCCCGACAGCAACGTCATCACGCTCGCCGACGAGCTGCACCTCATCGCGTTCGCGTTCATCTTCATCTCCATCGCCCAGTCGACGCTGTCGCTGTGGTGGTTCCAGACCGAGCAAGAGGCGAAGTCGAAGAGCTTCGACCGGCTGTTCCGGGTCATCTGCCCCGTCGGCTACGTCGCCCTCAACGTCATCGCGATTCTGGTCGCCGGCTGAGCACGCGCTCGCGGCTCTTCTTCGCGAGCTCGAACGCGGGGTCGAGCTCCAGCACCGCGTCGAGCGCCGCGAGGCACTCGTCGAAGCGGCCGAGCTCGTGCAGCGCGACGGCGCGGTTGTAGAGGCTGGGGACGTTGCCCGGCGCGGCCTCGAGCGCGCGGTCGAGGCAGGCGAGCGCCGCCGCGGCGTCTCCCGACATCAGGTACGCCATGCCGAGGTTGTTCTGCACGTGCGGCAGCGGCGACGGCAGGCGCGCGGCCGCCTCCAGCTCGGTGACGGCGCGGGGCAACAGCTCGCGCGCTCCGGCCTTCACCTGCTCGAGCAGCGCGGCGCCGAGGTTCGCGCGCAGGTCGGCGAGGTCGGGCTCCTGCGCGACGGCCTGCTCGAAGAACGCCTGCGCCTGCACCGGCTCGCCGGAGCGCAGCGCGAGCGTGCCGCGGGCGTAGAGCCAGAGCGCGCCGCTGCGCTCCGTCTCGCTCATGCCCTCGAGCGTCGCGCGGGCGGCGCCGAGGTCCCCTGCGTCGAGCTGCTGTCTCGCGCGCTCGAGGCTCACAGCATCCACGCGAGCGTCGAGAAGGCCCACTGCTTCAGGTGCGTGCGGGTGCTCTGCTTCGCGAGCACGTCGAGCGTCACCTCGTCGCTGCCCGGCGGCAGCACCGTGTCGAAGCGCTGCTCCATGGCCTTCGCGAGCGCGCGGTCTTTCACCGCGACGATGACCTCGCTGTCGCGCCCGTCGGAGCGGCCGTTCAGGTTCGCCGAGCCGATCAGGCTGTACACGCCGTCGAACGTGGCGGTCTTCGAGTGAATCGTGCCGCCGCGCTTCTCGTAGATGCGCACGCCGGCGGCGAGCAGCGCGTCGTAGAAGTAGCGCGACGCGTGGTACACGGGCTTGTTGTCGTGCGTCGCCTCGCTGTTCGTGACGATGCGCACCTCGACGCCGCGCTTCGCCGCCGCGATCAGCGCCTCGGTCAGCTCCCGCGGCGGCACGAAGTACGCGTTCTCGATCGTGATGCTGCGCTGCGCGGTCGCGATGCAGTGCAGCGTCAGCGCCATCGTGTGGGCGTCGCCGTCCTGCACCGGGCGGTGCTGCACCACGCGCGCCGGCACGCCGCCGTCGCGCGGCTTGGGGCTCGTGAGGAACAGGTGCAGCCGGTCTGCCGGCACCTCGGGGCCGAGCGCCGCCCAGTTCTTCAGGAACGCGCGCATCGCGTCGGCGGCGGCCGGGCCCTCGACCTTGATGTCGGTGTCGCGCCACGACTCCTTCGAGACGCCGCCCGAAGAGAACATGCGGCCCGAGCCGCCGTAGGCGTACTCGTTCGAGATGTTCATGCCGCCCTCGAACGAGATCTCACCGTCGACGATGAGGTGCTTCTCGTGCCAGCGGTTGTTGAGGTTCCACGGCTCGCGCTTGGGGTCGCCGTAGCCGCGGATCTCGACGCCGGCCTCCTTCATGAACTGGAAGATCTCGGGGCTCGCGTCGCCCGACCCGAGCTTGTCGTAGATGAACAGCACCGGCAGGCCTTCGCGGGCCTTCTGCGCGAGGGCGCGCGCGAGCTCCCAGCCCGTCTCGTCGGAGCGGAACACGAACGTCTGCAGGCAGACCGACTTCTTCGCCGCCAGAATGGCGGCGTTTCGCGAGGGAAACGACTGCACGCCGTCGAACAGCGGCGTCACCCCGTTGCCGTCTCTCGACTTCGAGCCCGTCATCTTGTCGAGCTGCCGCTCGAACTCGGCGGTGTCGAACCCCGTCATCATCGTCGGCGGCAGCTCGCGCAGCGACTTCACCGGCCCGCTGGGCCGGAACGTCGAAGCGTCGCCGGCGCCCGCGTCTGCGATCGGCGCGGCCGGGCGCGGCGCCGTCACCGGCTCGAGCGGCTTCGTCTTGACCCGGACCTCTCGCCCGATCGGCTTCATCTGCCCGCCACCCTACATCAACTTGCACACGCCTCTTCATTCACGGGTCAACGCCGCACCATGAAAAAGCTCATTGCCTCGTTCACCGTCGCGCTGGCCCTCGCCGCACCGTTCAGCGCCCAGGCGAAGTGCTACGCGTTCGACAAGCAGAAGGGCTTCAACGTCTGCGTGAAGGGCGACAGCTTCGCCGACCGCGACCGGGCCGCGAAGATCTGCAAGGACGTGAAGAAGGCCGACTGCGGCGGCGTGTCGAGCTACTCGTCGTCGTGCAACGGCGAGTGCTACGACGAGAGCGGCAAGAAGAACCAGTCGCTGTCGGGCTACGACTGAGCGTCGCTCCGCTGAGACACCCGGGATCCACCGTCGTGGATCGCTTCGGGCGCCGGCAGCAACGGTGCCCGCATGCTCCTTCGATACGCCTTCGTCTGTCTGCTGCTCGGCGGCTGCGCGGCGCAGTGCGGCCGCCTGCGCGTCTTCTCGCCTGACCGCCCCATGATGGTCGGAGGTGCGGCGAGAATCACCGCCGATCGCTGCGTGCCGCTGGGCAAGGGCACGTTCGACTGCGACAGCCCGCAGCTCGTCGACATCGAGACCGGCGGGTCCGAGGCGTTTCGCTTCGATCTCTCCCGGAACGGCGACGACAACACCTTCGCGGTCGCCGAGGGGCGCACCGACGCCACGCTCCACTTCGACACCGGCGACGTCGTGGCGCTGACCCTCCACGCGCGGGACGTCGACCACGTCGAGCTGGGCCTCGGCTACGACTGTCCCGACGAGCCCGTGCACCGGGTCTCCGCGGGCCTGGTGCTCGAGCAGTACGCCGAGCTGTTCGGCGACGGCGACAGGCTCGAGGGCTCCATCGACGAGAGCCGCTTCGTCACCATCGATCGCGGGAGCGTCGAGAAGCCGCAGCCGCAGCGGGGGCTCCGCCTCATGTTTCCTTCGACCTCCGGCCCGGCGTCGGTGCGCTCGTCGGCCGGCGAGCTGCTCTTCCCGGCCGAGACGTTCGAGGCGAGCGAGATCACCGATCTGATGCTGGCGGCCGAGCAGCGGCCCTGGCGCGTCGACGGCACGCTGGCCGTTCGAACCGAGGTTCGGGTCGGAGCGCAGGTGGCTTGCGTCGAGGAGCTTCGACGCAAGCTCGTCATCGAGACGCCCGAGACCTGTCTGCCCGCGAACCGGGCCGAGCGCTCGTTCACCAGCTCCAGCACCTGGCTCGTCGGCATCGCGCCCGGAGAGTGCCGGGCCGTCATCTCGCTCGACGACGGCCGCTTCGCGACGCGTCTGACGCTCACCGTGCTGCCCGCCGCCGGGTAGACTCCCGGCCGCGTGCTCTTCCACCTCGCGGCGGTGGTGATCCTGGGGGCCTCGGCGCCCGCGAAGATCGCGGTGCTCGAGCTCAGCGCCGGCGCCGACCTCGACGCCCAGCTGGCGAAGAGCCTCACCGAGGCGATCACGGCCGAGGTGGGGGCGCGCGGCTACTTCGACCCGCTGTCGTCGGGCGAGATCGCGACGCTGCTCGGCGTCGAGCGCCAGAAGCAGCTGCTCGGCTGCTCCGAGCAGAGCTGCGTCGCCGAGCTCGCCGGCGCGCTCGGCGCCCCGTTCGTCCTGAGCGGCTCGCTGACGAAGCTCGGCGAGATCTACCAGCTCAACCTGCAGGTCATCGACACCGCGCGCGCCCACCCCGTCGGCCGCAGCACGAAGGTCGCCAAGAACCTCGAGTCGCTCCGCGCGCTGCTGCCCTGGGCCGTCGCCGAGGCCTCCGGCACTCCGCTGCCTCCGCCGCCGTCGCGCATCCTGCCGTACTCGCTCATCGCCCTCGGAGGCGCCGCCATCATCGCCGGCGGCGTCGTCGGCATCATGGCGCTCAACAACGAGAGCGTCGTGCGCGGCGAGCTGTCGGCCGACGACATGAACGCCACCGTCACGCTGCGCACCGCCGACCATTACCAGCGCCGGCTCGAGGCCGCCGCGATGATGAAGACCGTCTCGCTCGTCGCGATGCTCGGCGGCGCGGTGCTGGTCGCCGGAGGCCTGTGGCTCAACCCGCCCGACGCTCCGCAGACCGGCGTCAAGGTCGCGCTCGTGCCGGCCTTCAACGGGCTCGCGCTGAGCGGAGTGTTCTGGTGAGGCGGCTCGCGCTCGCACTGCTCTGCGCGCTCGCGGCGTGCCCGGCCGGCAAGCTCGAGGGCGGCCGCTACGCGTGCGACCCGAACGGCGACCGCAGCGACAACAGCGCGCAGTGCCCCGGCGCGTGGCGGTGCGGGCTCGAGGGCATCTGTCACGAGACCGGCGACACCACCGTCGCATGGCGCTGCGACGGCGGAGCCGACTGCGAGGCGAGCTGGCAGTGCGGCATCGCGCCGTCGCGCCAGTTCCGCGAGTGTCACGACCCGGCCGTCGGCGCCCCGTGGCCTTGCGACGAAGCCGGTGACTGCTCGGCGGGCTGGCAGTGCGGCATCGCGGCGTCGCGACAGTTCCGCGAGTGCCACGACCCGGCGGTCGGCGCCGCGTGGCCGTGCAACGCCGGCGCCGATTGCTCCGCGGGCTGGAGCTGCGGCCTCACCCGGGACGGCGACGCCGGCGAGTGCCACGACCCGGGCGCGCCCGCGGCGTTCACCTGCACGAACGACTCGCACTGTCTCGGCGGCTGGAGGTGCGGCCTCACGCGCACACGCATGGGCCGCGAGTGCCACGACCCGGCGAGCCCGAGCGACTGGCCGTGCGACGGCGACTTCGACTGCGTCGGCATGTGGCGCTGCAGCGCGCAAGGCACGTGCGCCGACCCGCGCGACGACGCGCTGTTCGCGACCGCGCAGCTCGACGCGAGCACCGCGCTGGTGAGCCCGCTCTCGGCGTCGCCGTACGACGCAGTCTCCATCTCGCCGCGCAACATGGGCGCCGACGGCCACTCGAAGCAGCTCCTGGCGGGGCTCCGCGACAGCCGCCTCGAGCTGCTCGCCATCGACGTCGAGACGCGCGCTCTCTCGACGTGGCGGGTGCCGGACCCGGGCTACGAGCGCTTCATCGCGCACGGAACCCAGACGCTGACGGACACCCCGATGGCGATCATCCCGGACGAGCGGCCGCGCGTCGTCGGCGTGTTCGCTGACGGCGGGCTGGCGGTGCTGACGTTCGAGAGCGACGGCGGCTTCGGCTCCGACGTGCTCGTGAACGAGTTCGCCGAGCTGCCGGAGTTCACGGCGACCCGCTTCAAGCACTGCTCGGGAGGCACGAGAGACGTCCCCGCGGCCGTGCTCGCGTTCGATCGCGACATCACCACCTACTTCGGGCGCATCTGGGGGCCCAACCAGTGGGTCGACTCGGCCATCTACGTCGACGACCCGAGCTTCAGGTTCACCGACGTGCCGGGGAACTACGTGCGCGACCTCGCGGGCATTCGACCTAACGACTGGGAGTGCATCTTCCTCTCCGAGGCCCGTGGGCTGTGGGTGTCTCAGCGCAACGACTCATTCGGGTTCGAGCCGCTCGACTCCCCGGCGCTGCCGAACCTCGCCTGCCAGCCGGGCGCACCGCACCCGAACGTGAACCGCCTGGCCACGTTCGGCACCGGCTGGCTGGCGATCGAGCAGGCTCCGGACGGGGGCGACGCACAGCTCACGCTGCTCGACGTGCGCGCGCTCACCGAGCGGTCGAGCCCCGGCGGCCTGTATCACTGCACCAGCTTCCTCGGGGACCCGTGCGCGGTCGACGACAAGCTGCCGTTCACCATCGAGCTCGGCCCGTGCGCGCCGTGCCCCGGCGCGAGGCTCGCCGACTTCGCCGTCGTCGCCGCGCCCGGCGGCCCCCCCGAGCTCGAGGCGCGCTGCACCGTCGGTGACGGTGGCTCGAGCGCCTTCTTCCGCCTGGCGCATCGCACCGCCGGCAGCCCGATCTGCGACCGCCGGCTGCTCCTCGGCGCGAGCGGGCTCTTCGCGACGCCCGGCCTGCGCGCACCGCCGGCGCCGGTGCCCGGAGCCGTCACCTGGTGGAGCCCCGGCGGTCAGATCTGGTTCGGCCCCGAGACCCGCGAGGCGAGCCCGCTCGTGTTCGATCGCGCCGCGATCGGCTTGCTCGAGATCCGCGGCGGGCTCGTCGCGATGGCGGAAGACGTCGTCGGTCTCGCCGCGCCCGGCGTCGGCCTCACCTCGAGCCCGTTCGCCGGCCTGCAGGCGCCCGTGCGCCACCGCCAGAGCTGGGCGCTGCGCAGCGGAAACGTCGTCGACCTCGCCGGCTCGGCGGTGCTCGGCGATGCGCCGATCGTTGCGATCCTCTCGACCCCGATGGCGAACCCCTCGGGGCCGTTCTCGGCCGCGCAGGTGCGGGCGCAGACGGTGCGCGCGCTCGTCGTCGCGACCGGCACGCAGGTCTGGGCGGCCGACGTCGAGCGCTACCTCGCCGGCTCCGAGCCGTACGTCGTGCTCGCGCCGCGGCTCGTGCTGCCGAACCCGGTTCAGTCGCTCGCGCTGCCCGAGCAGGCCCCAGCGGGAGCCACGTCGTGGCTCGAGGGGTGGGTGGTGCTCGGGGGCCGCGTGCAGCGCCTCATCGCCGAGACCGCCTCGCGCTGGCGCGCCGAAGACGTGCCGCTGCCCGCCTCGCAGGTTCCTCACGAGGTGTGGTTCGACCGCGGCCGCGCGCGCGTCGGCCTCGACGACGGCGTCGTGCTCGGGCTGCCGAGCCGGGTGCAGCTGGCTCCGCCCCTTCCGCTCGGCGCGGTCGACTACGAGACCACGTGCGGCGAGCAGCTCGCGCTGTCGACCGACGGCCTGTACCGCCTCGCCGTCGCCGCCGGCGCGCCGGCCGGCACGTGGGAGAAGCTGCCGTTGCCGCCGGGGTTCGCCGCGCTCGAGGGCGGGCGCGTGCACGCGCTTGGCGCGGACGTGTACGTCTTCACGCGCACCGGCGATGTCGCGCGCGTGACGCTCGGCGGCGCCAGCTGCCCTTAACGGGTGCTGTCTCGAACCCAGTCGAGGTACGGCAGGTGCCCCGCAGCGACGTCGAGCCGCACCACCTCGGGCACCTGGTACGGGTGCAGCGCCAGCACGCGCTGGTGCAGCGCATCGAAGCGGTCGGCCGTCGTCTTCGCGAGCATCAGCACCTCGGTCGCGTCTTCGACGGCGCCCTCCCAGCGGTAGATGCTGCGCACCCCGGGCACGAGGTTCACGCAGGCCGCGAGCTTCTCGCCGACGAGCGCGTGCGCCAGCTCGGCCGCCTTCTCGGCGTTCGGCGCCGTGATGAGCACGACGCACGTGTTCGTCGGCGTCACGAGCGGACCAGGGGGCGGTACTTGATCCGCTTGGGCATCAGCGCGTCGGCGCCGAGGCGCTTCTTCTTGTCCTCTTCGTAGTCCTGGAAGTTGCCCTCGAACCACACCACCTTCGAGTCGCCCTCGAACGCGAGGATGTGCGTCGCCACGCGATCGAGGAACCAGCGGTCGTGGCTGATGATGACGGCGCAGCCCGCGAACGTCGACAGGCCCTCTTCGAGCGACCGCATCGTCTCGACGTCGAGGTCGTTCGTCGGCTCGTCGAGCAGCAGCACGTTGCCGCCGTCTTTGAGCAGCTTCGCGAGGTGCACGCGGTTGCGCTCGCCGCCCGAGAGGTCCTTCACCCGCTTCTGCTGGTCGGCGCCCTTGAACGCGAACCACGACAGGTACGCGCGCGACGCCACGATGCGGCCGCCGAGGTCGATCTGATCGAGCTTGTTCGACACCTCTTCCCAGACGCTCTTGTCGCCCGCGAGCGCGTCGCGCGTCTGGTCGACGTACGAGAGCTTCACGGTGTCGCCGACCTCGAGCGTGCCGGCGTCGGGCTTCTCTTGCCCCATGATCATGCGGAACAGCGTCGTCTTGCCGGCGCCGTTCGGGCCGATGATTCCCACGATGCCGTTCTTCGGCAGCTTGAAGCTCAGGTCGTCGATGAGCAGCTTGTCGCCGAAGCCCTTCTTCAGGTTCTTCGCCTCGATCACCTGGCCGCCGAGCTTCGGGCCGGGCGGAATGAAGATCTCGCCCGTCGCGTCGCGCTTGTCTTTCTTCTCGAACTCGTCGCGCATCTCTTCGTAGCGGTTGAGGCGCGCCTTGCCCTTCGCCTGCCGCGCCTTCTGGCTCGAGTGCACCCACTCGAGCTCGCGCTCGAGGAACTTGGTGCGGTGCTTCGACTCCTTCTCTTCCTGCTCGAGGCGCTTCTTCTTCTGCTCCATCCACGACGTGTAGTTGCCCTTCCACGGCACGCCCTCGCCGCGGTCGAGCTCGAGAATCCACTGCGCGACGTTGTCGAGGAAGTACCGGTCGTGCGTCACGCTCACGATCGTGCCCGGGTACTCCTTCAGGTGCTGCTCGAGCCACAGCACCGACTCGGCGTCGAGGTGGTTCGTCGGCTCGTCGAGCAGCAGCAGGTCGGGCTTCTCGAGCAGAATGCGGCACAGCGCCACGCGCCGCTTCTCGCCGCCCGACAGCTTCGTCACGTCGGCGTCGGGCGGAGGGCAGCGCAGCGCGTCCATCGCGATCTCGAGCTTGCGGTCGAGCTCCCAGCCCTGCGCCGCGTCGATCGCGTCTTGCAGCTTGCCCTGCTCGGCGAGCAGCTTGTCGAAGTCGGCGTCGGGCTGGCCCATCGCGTCGCTGACCTCGTTGAAGCGCGTCAGCAGGTCCTTCACCGGCTTCACGCCGAGCTCGACGTTGCCCTTCACGTCGAGCTTCGGGTCGAGCTGCGGCTCCTGCGGCAGAAAGCCGATCTTCGCCTTCGGGTCCGCCCGGGCCTCGCCCATGATCTCCTTGTCCTGCAGGGCCATGATGCGCAGCAGCGTCGACTTGCCGGCGCCGTTCGGCCCGATCACGCCGATCTTGGCGCCCGGGTAGAACGACAACCAGATGCCCTTCAGAATCTCTTTGCCACCCTTCACCTTGCGAAGGTCCTGCATGGTGAAGATGAAGTTCTCGGCCATGGTGTTTCCGTAGCCGACGGCCTCGGGGTCGTCTACGAAGAATGCGCGTGCCAGCCGTCCTCGAAGTCGCAGGCCTCACCAAGCGCTACGGCGACGTCACCGCGCTCCACGAGGCCAGCCTCGCCATCGAGGCCGGCGAGATCTTCGCGCTGCTCGGGCCCAACGGCGCCGGCAAGACCACCCTCATCGGCTGCGTGTGCGGCCTGGTGAAGAAGACCGCCGGCACCGTGAAGCTGTTCGGCGTCGACCTCGACGTGGACCCGGTGAAGCCGCGCCACGACGTCGGGCTCGTGCCGCAGGAGATCAACTTCGACCCCTTCTTCACCGTGCGAGAGTCGCTCGAGATCCAGCTCGGCTACTACGGCCGCCGCGCCGACCCCGCGCGCGTGAACGAGCTCATCGAGACGTTCAAGCTGGCCGACAAGGCCGACAGCCCGACGCGCGCGCTGTCGGGCGGCATGAAGCGGCGCCTGCTCATCGCGAAGGCGCTCGTGCACCGGCCGCGCCTCGTGTTCCTCGACGAGCCGACCGCCGGCGTCGACATCGAGCTGCGCAGAGATCTCTGGGCGTACGTCCGCAAGCTGCGCGAGCACGGCACCACCGTCGTGCTCACCACCCACTACCTCGAGGAGGCCGAGGAGCTCGCCGACCGCGTCGGCATCATCGACCAGGGCCGCCTGAGCCTCGTCGAAGAGAAGCGCGCGCTGATGCGGCGCATGGGCGAGCGGCGCCTCGAGGTGCGCTTCGGCGCGAAGGTCGAGAGCGTGCCGGCCGGAGCGCTCGCCGCCGACGGCCTGACGCTCTCGTACGTCGAGCTCGCGGGCGCCGCGCCCGCCACCGAGGTCTTGAGGCAGCTCTACGCGGCGGGCCTGCCGGTCGCCGACGTCGCGGTGCACACGTCGTCTCTCGAAGAGGTGCTGCTGCGGGTGCTGCACTCGCAGCGGTGATGAGCGAGGCGCCGGCTACTCGATCGGCCGCGCGTCTTTGCCCTTCAGCTTCTCGGCGACGGTCGCGAGCTCGACCGCACGGATCGAGACGCAGCGCTCCGGGGGCTCGGCGACGAGGACGAAGCGCTCCTTCGGGCTGACCCAGAAGCCGGCGACGTCGAAGCCGTCGACGTCGACCTCGCGGTCGCCTTTCTGCGCGACGAGCGAGTGGCGATAGACCAGCCAGGAGCCCTCTTCGCCGGTCTCGGCGACGCGCTCCACCCACTCCGAGAGGCCGAGCGTGACGCCGCTCGCGAGGTCCCAGGACACCGAGGCTTCGGCGTTGATGAAGGTGAAGCCACGCCTCTCGAGGTCGGCCTCGGCGGCCTTCCAGCGCTTCGCGCGCAGGGCCGTGCGCTCCTTCTCCGGGTCGTCGGAGCTGGAGATCGCGATCGACTCCAGCTTCTTGTTACCGGCGAGCGCGAGGACGACGAGGTCGATGTCCTTGTCCTGCTCGATGCGCACCACGGCGCGCTCCTCCTTCGTGTCGAAGGCGATGACCTTCTGATGACATGCGGCGAGGCTCAACGACAAGGCGAGCGCGATCATGATGACCCGCATCGAGCAAGGCTCGTGCCGCGGCGATCCCGTCTCGACCGGCGGACCTGGCGCCGTTCGTCACGCGACAGTTCGAACAGCGCCGAATACGGATACCCTCGCGTGATGGGCCGCGGTGCGCGCAAGGGGGTCGCCGGCGGCGATCCGTTCATCTTTCTCGGCCACGGCTTCGGAACGAGCGAGCGCAACCTCGAGTGCTACGTCTGGTTCGCCCGAGCCCCGGACGCGCGGGCACGAAAGCGAATCGCGGAGCTGCTGCCGTTTCCGGTGGCGGCGTTCGCGCGGTTCGAGGGCGAGCTGCTGAGCTTCGGCAGTGACGACGATCTCGAGGCCCGCGTCTACGCCGCGTACCACCCTGCCTGCGCCGGCCGAGCTCCGAAGGAAGCCCTGCAGGACGCGCTGGCGGCTTCTGCCGAACCGCGCGCCCGGGAGTGGAGAGCGTTCAACGCCGAGCTCGAGCAGGTGATGTCGAAGATCCACGCGGGCAACGCGCTCGTGGCCGTGATCAAGCCCGATGACGGGGCTCATGGGCGAAGACCGAGTGCGTGGCACCGCCGCTCGGTGGCACGGGCGACCGAGCTCGCCGCGCTCGCTCGACGGCGCGAGGGCGCACGGGGCAGCGCCTGGAGCTCGCTGTGGATGAACGTGCTCGAGGCCGTGCTGCCCGACGCGGCCGCCGCGAGGAAGCTCGACGCGGCCGCTCGCGACGCCTGGTTGCCGTGGCTCGACGTGCTCGTCTCCAAGGGCCGCCGCGAGCTGCGCGAGGCCTTCGCCCAGCGGCTCGGCTGGGTGCTGGCCGCGCTGAAGCCCGCCGAGCGCGACGGAGCCCTGGCCGGGCTGGCGCCGGCGACGCGGCGTGCGGCCGAGGCGGCGGCGGCGGTGGAGGCTCCCGCGGCCGCGACTGCGCAGACCCGGCGGCCGGTCGCGCCCAAGGCGTCGGGCGCCGGTGATCCGGCCGTGCTGCTGCGCGCGGCGCTCGAGGAGCTCGTCGTCCCGCGGCTGCGGCAGGCCGGCTTCGAGGGCAGGTTTCCGAAGTTGCGCCGCGTCGGCGAGCGCACGCACGTCCTCTGGTTCGACCTCGACTCCGGCTGGGAGTACTCCAGGGTCCAGGTCGGGCTGTCGGTCCTCACGCCCCGCCCCGGCGCCAGCCTCGCCGACGACTACAGCCGGTCGTTCGAGACCCGCAACCCGAGGGAGTACGTGACCGGCCTGGTCGCCGGCGAGCCCCAGATGCTGCTGTGGTACGAGAACGCGGCCGGCAAGTGGGGAGGCGCGTGGCCGCGCGCGCTCGCCGAGCACGTGCACGGGCTGATCGAGACCCACGGCGAGCCATGGCTGGCCCGACGCGGCGGCACGAAGAGGAAGCGGTAGACGCAGCGTCGAGGTGCCCGTGGCCGGCCGGAGCCGCGCGACGGACGCCCGGTGAGCCGCTCTTCACCGGAACGTGAACACGTCTTCCTCGGCGTAGTGGTCGCTGACCAGGTCGGCGTCGGGCGAGCCCGAAAGCTGCAGCGAGTCGCCGAGGTACCAGCGCGTCGTGCCCGCGTCGAAGCCGTCGGCGAGCACCCAGTCGATGTTCGAGCGCTTGCCAGGAGCGTGGCTGTTCGCCGCGCCCATGTCCTTCAGCGGGCCGAACAGCTCGCGGATGCGCGCGTCGTCGGCCGACTTCGTGGTCGCGGCCGTGCGCACGTTCAGGTCTCCCGCGACCACCACCGGCCCGCGCGCCTCGGCGCGCCGCACCTCAGCGAAGAGCTGCTTCGCGTGCTCCGACCTCAGCGGCCCGAACGCCGAGATGTGCGTGTTGAACATCGTGAACCGCTTGCCCGTGAAGCGGTCGACGAGCTGCGCCTCCGAGAACATGCGCGCCTCGACGAGCTGCCCGGCGTCGATCTTCCGCTCGTCGCCCTTCAGCTTGCTCCACAGCGTGTCCGCCACGCCCTTCACCTGACCCTCGAGCAGCGCCTTCGAGCGCTGGCTCACCACCTCGTAGCGCTTCGGAATCAACAGCGCGTTGCTCTGCCCCGGCTTCGCGTTCGCGAGCAGCAGGCTGAAGTTGCCGTTCTTCGCGAGCCGCTTGAGCTCCGCCACCTGGGCGGGGCCGACCTCCTGCAGCGCCAGAATCGGCGCATCAGGCTTGCCGGCCACCACGTCGCGGTAGAACGGCAGCTTCGGGAAGTCGGCCTGGTTCGTCTTGATCTCGTCGTTCCCCACCGCCGTGTTGAACGTGATGACCCGCAGCGGCAGCTCGCCTTCGAACCGCGTCCCCGCATACTTCGCCTCGAGCGCCGCCTTCGCCCGCGCCGTCTCCGCGGCGCTCGGAGCACGGGCCGCCACGTACTCGCCGTTCGGCACGAGCTTCGGGAGCTTCGGGAGCTTCGGCAGCCTCGGCAGCTTCGGGAGCGACACGTCCGGCAGGTCGATGTCCGGCAAGGACACCTTCGGCAGCGAGACGCGGGGAAGAGAGATGCTCGGCAGGCGCAGACTCATGCCTCCACAGCTCTGCACCCGGCAGACCGGCCCCGGAACGAGACGGCTCGCGGGGTTGCGCTGTGCACACCGACGCGCACCTGTAAACGGCCGTTGACGCGCGTTCCCGGGATTCGCCCCTCACACCGTCTTGGCGAGCTCCACCACGCGCTGGCGCAGCCACGCGTGCCCGGCGTCGCGGCGCGAGCGCTCATGCCAGCACTGCTCGAGCGAGAAGCCCTCGAGCGCGAACGGCAGCTCGAGCGCGGTGAGCCGGTAGCGCGCGGCCACGGCTTCGAAGACGCGCCTGGGCAGAATGGCGGCGACGTCGTTGCGCTCGAGCAGCGGCGGCACCGCGAGGAAGTTGGGCACCGTCGCCACCACCTCGCGCCGGCGGCCCAGCCGCGCCAGCACGGCATCGACGGGGTTCGCGGCCGAGTGGCTCGCCGGCGCCAGCGCCACGTGGCGCAGCGCGCAGAAGCGGTCGAGCGTCAGCCTCCGGCGCGTCACCGGGTGGCCGCGGCGCACCACGAACGTGAACGCCTCGTCGAACAGGCGCCCCCACACCACCGCGCGCGAGCCCGTCTGCCGGGGCACCCACGCCAGGTCGAGGTCGCCCTGCTCGAGCGGCTCGTCGAGCTGGTGCAGCGTCGGCACCACGCGCAGGCTCACCCGCGGAGCCTGTCGCGCGAGCTGCGCGAGGAGCTTCGGCAGCAGCACCACCTGCCCGTAGTCGGCCGTGCTGATGGTGAAGGTGCGCCCGGCGGTGGAGGGCTCGAAGGCCGGCGCTCCGCCGACCACGCCCTCGGCGGCCTCGAGGAGCGCGTCGATGGGCCCCGCGAGAGCGACGGCGCGGGGCGTCGGCTGCAGCGCGCTCCTGCCCCGCAGGAAGAGGGCGTCGCCGAAGACCCCCCGCAGGCGCGCCAGGGTGCGGCTCATCGCCGACTGCGTGACGCCCAGCCGCGCCGCCGCCACCGTCACGCTGCCGGCGCGGAAGAGCTCCGAAAAGGCGAGCAGCAGGTTCAGGTCGACGCTACGCAAGCGTTCGAAGCGCACCGCCCCAGCATGCACGAAACTCATGAAGACATCGACACGAATGCATTGGCCGCATGACGCAGCGGGGCGCATGTTGCACGGACCCAACGCGGTACCACTCGAACAAGGAGCGCCGTCATGTACGCAATCGCTGGAGTTTCAGGTCACACCGGTTCGGCCACTGCCCGGGCCCTGCTCGCGCGGGGCGAGAAGGTGCGCGTCATCGTGCGCGACGCCAAGAAGGGCGAGCCGTGGAGGCAGCAGGGCGCCGAGGTGGCCGTCGCCGACCTCTTCGACGTGAAGGCGCTGACCGCGGCGTTCACCGGGGCGAAGGGCGCGTGGCTGCTCACGCCGCCCGACTTCACCGTCAAAGACGTCATCGCGAGCCGCCAGGCGCTGGTCGAGGGGTACGCGGCGGCGGCACGCGCGGCGAAGCTGCCCGGCCTGGTGATGTTGTCGTCGGTGGGCGCGCAGCTGCCCTCGGGCACCGGCCCCATCGCGATGGTGCATCGCGCCGAGAAGCTGCTCGAAGGCGCCGCGGGGTCGGTGACGTTCGTGCGGGCGGCCTACTTCCTCGAGAACTGGGGCTCGGTGCTGGGCCTCGCGAAGGAGCAGGGCATTCTTCCCCACTACGGGCCGGTCGACGTGAAGTTCAGCCAGGTGAGCACGCTCGACATCGGCGCCGTCGCCGCCGAGGCGCTCGTCGCTGCAAAACCCGGCACGCGCTTCATCGAGCTCGCCGGCAAGGAAGACTGGTCGGTGCAGGACGTCGCGGGCGCGCTCGGCAAGCTGCTGGGCAAGACCGTGAACGCGGTGGCGGCGCCCGTCGAGGCGGCGCACGACGGGCTCAAGCAGGCAGGCGTGCCCGAGCCGATGGCCGGCCTCTACGCCGAGATGTACCGCGGGTTCGCGAGCGGGAAGATCGGCTGGGAGCAGCCGAACGCCCTGCGCCGCGGGAGCACGCCGCTGCCCGACGCCCTCAAGCTGCTCCTCGGCTGAGCGGCTTCACGATGACCGCGGCCGCCGCCTTGCGCTGTTCTCGCTGTCCGCCGTACTGCTCAGTCACAGCTGTGAACCACGTCGACGTCGGCGTAGGGCGGCACCGTCACCGCATGCTCCGCCGGTGTGCCTCCATCGCACGCGACGCGCACCACGTGACCGCCGGGGCGCACGCTCACCTGAACCGGCGCTTCCCCGGCGCTGCGGCCGTCGATGAACACTGCAGCGGGCGCCGACGCAGTCACGTTCAAGGTTCCCCGATCATCGGGTCGTACGGAAGGAGCGGGCGCCGGCGCCGGTACCACGGGTGCTGCAGCCATCATCGCCGCCACGCCCGCATCGCGCACCGGCAGAACGGGCAGGACGGCCGCCTTCCGCGGCGGCGGCAGCGGCGCCATCGGCGGAGGGTCGCCGCGCAGCACCAAGAGCAGCAGCGTGATGAACACGCCGAGGCCGAACCCCACGAAGAGTGCCAGCGCATGCCACACGGTGGGCCCTGAAGCCGGGCGCGGCTCCTGGTGCGCCTGGCTCAGCGTGCGCGCAAAGAACGCGCGGTTCGTCTCGGCCTCCTGCTCCAGCCTCGCGATGCGTGCGCGCGCGGCCTCGAGCTCTCTCTGCAGAGTCTCCCGTTCGTCGCTCACCGATAAGCAGCTTATAAACGAGGTCGTGCGCTCCCAGGCGCTCATCGCCTGCGCCGTCATCGTCGCGTGCGCCCGGCCGGGCCCCGACGCACCGCAGCCAGCGGCCGCGAAGCGCCCGCTCTGGGCCCCCACCGCCACGCAGCCCGCCGCTTCTCACCGCGTCGCGCTGCTCTTGCCGTCGGGCCAGGTGCTCGCCGTCGCCGGGCTCACCGCCGAGCAGCTCGACCCCGCGACCTTCGCGTGGGGGCTCGGGCCGGCCCCCAGCCAGCCGTTCGGCGGCACCGTGCTCGCGCTGTGGACGGGCCGCGCCGTCACCGTCGACGGCACGCACGCCGAGGTGCTCGACGGCCCGACGTGGACGGTGCTCGGCCCGCTCACCGTCGCGAGGGCCGGCAGCGCCGCGGTCTCGCTCCCCGACGGCGGGCTGCTCGTCATCGGCGGCGAAGGCGACGCAGGCACCGCGCTCGAGGCGCTGGAGCCCGGCGGGACCTGGTCGCTCCTCACTCCCTCGGCGCTGCCGCACGTGCGGCACACCGCGACGCTGATGCCCGACGGAACCATCGTGGTGCTGGGCCCCGAGAGCGCGGCCGAGCGCTACTCGCCCGCGACCGGCCTGTGGACGCCGCTCGTCACGCCCGGCCGCGCGGGCCACTCGGCGTCGCTGCTGCAGGGCGGTGACCTGCTGCTCGTCTCGGACGCGGGCGCCGAGCGCTACGAGCCGCTCACCGGCGTGCGCAGCCCGGTGCCGGGGCTGCGCGTTCCGCGCACGCGCCACGCCGCGGTCTCACTGCCCTCGGGCGACGTGCTCGTCACCGGCGGCGCCGGCACCGCCGCCGCCCAGAGCGCCGAGCGCTACGTCGCCGTGCTCGACCGCTTCGTCGCCGCCGGCTGCCTCGACACGCCGCGCTCTGCGCACGCCGCGGTCGCGCTGCTCGACGGCGGCGTGCTCCTCACCGGGGGCCTCGGCGTCGACGGCGGTCCGCTCGCCCGCTCTGAAGCCCTCGACGTCTCTCTCGGCCTCTTCGCCCCGGGCACCGCGTGCGCGCGCGACTGCGAGTGCGCGACCGGCTTCTGCGTCGACGGCGTGTGCTGTGACTCCGCGTGCGCCGGCGGCCCGTGCCTGACCTGCGCGACCGGCACGTGCTCGTTGAGAGACTCGAGCTTCGTGTGCCGCGCCGCCGCCGGAGTCTGCGACGCCGACGAGCGCTGCTCCGGCGCCGACGCGGGCTGCCCGCCCGACGCCGTCCGCGACGCCGGAGCCACCTGCCGCGCCAGCACCGGCGGCTGCGACGTCGCCGACGTCTGCAACGGGAGCTCGACCGCGTGCCCCGACGCGGTCGCCGACGCGGGCACGCCGTGCCGCGCGGCCGCCGGCACCTGCGACGTCGCCGAGGCGTGCAGCGGGACCTCGGCCGTGTGCCCCGCCGATTCCGTGCGCGACGCCGGAGCGCCGTGCCGCGCCGCCACCGGAGTCTGCGACGTCGCCGAGGCGTGCACCGGCACGTCGCCCGTCTGTCCCGGCGACACGTTCTTCCCCATGGGCACCGTGTGCCGCCCCGCCGACGCGGGCTGCGACCTGCCCGAGAGCTGCACCGGCACCTCGGCGAGCTGCCCGAACGACAGCGTCGCGGGCCCGGGCCTCTTGTGCCGGCCCGTCGCCGGCCCGTGCGACGTCGCAGAGGTGTGCCTCGGGGGCCGCGCATGTCCGCCCGACGCGTTCCGCGACGCGGGCGTGGCGTGCCGCGCGAGCGCCGGCGTCTGCGACGTCGCCGACACGTGCAGCGGAGCGTCGGCCGCGTGCGACGACGCCCTCGTGGATGCGGGCACGACGTGCCGCGCGAGCACCGGCGCGTGCGATCTCGCCGAGAGCTGCAACGGCGTGCTCGCCGAGTGCCCGTTCGACGCCCGGCGCAGCGCGAACGAGGTGTGCCGGCCCGCCGCGGGCGACTGCGACGTCGAAGAGACGTGCGACGGCGCCGCCGCGCAGTGCCCGCCCGACGCCGTGGAGCCCGCGACGAAGCTGTGCCGCGGCGTCGCCGGCCCTTGCGACATCGCCGAGCGGTGCACGGGCTCCACCGCGTCGTGCCCGGCCGACGGCTTCGTGCCCGCGGCGAGCGTGTGCCGCCCCGCGACGGGGGCGTGCGACGTCGCCGAGGCGTGCAGCGGGGCCTCGGCCGTGTGCCCCGCCGACGTGCTGGAGCCCGAGGGCCACGTGTGCCGCATGAGCGCGGGCGCGTGCGACGTCGCCGAGACGTGCTCGGGCATCACGGGGCGCTGCCCCGACGACGCGTTCGCGTCCGCCGAGAACGTGTGCCGGCCCGCCGAGGGTGACTGCGACGTCGAGGAGTCGTGCAGCGGCTCGGGCGCCGAGTGCCCGGCGGACGACCGCGGCACGTGCGACGACCCGAAGCGGTACGTCGGCTGGAGCTGCGCGAGCGCCGAGGGCATGCCGCTGCTGTTCCTGCTGCTGCTCTCAATCCTGCGCCCCCTCTCCCCTCGTAGGGGAGAGGGCCGGGGTGAGGGGGCAGTAAGAGCTCGAAGGTCCTCTGCGCTCGTGATTCTACTCAGCGCCGGCGCAGCGAACGCCGCCGAGTCCCCCGTCACCTCCGACTTCGCCGTGCGCCTCTCTGCCGCGTTCCTGCGCGACCTCACCGCCTCGCGCATCGCCGCCGAGCTCGGCGCGAACGTCACCCTCACGCCGCGCTTCGACGCCGCGGTCGCGGTCAGCCTCGGCCGCGCGCCGGGCGGCCGCGTCGGCGTCACCTGGCACCTCAAAGACGACGGCGAGTGGGTGCGGCCCTTCGTGCAGGCGCGCGCGATTCTGCACCCGGTGCCCGAGGGCCTCGCCGGCGGCGCCGGAGCGTGGGCCGGCATCTTCATCCCCGCCGGGCCGGGCCGCATCCAGGCGGGCGGCCTGCTCGAGGGCTACCTGGGCCCCAGAGGCTACGTGCCGTGGGCCGCGTTCGTCTCGCTCGGCTACGAGCTCGACATCTACCGCCGCATCGAGCGCGCCGGCATGCGGCCCTCCACCGAGGTCGAAGAGACGACGGTGCCGCCGCTGAAGCCGCCCGAGCCGATTCCACAGCCCGAGCCGCCGCCGCTCGCTCCGCTGCCGCCGGAGCTCGAGACCGAGGGCCCGCCGCTGATGCCGATGCCCGAGGAGCGCACGCGCGTCGTCACCCGCGTCAGCCTCGCGAAGGACTTCGTCTACTTCGACGAGCGCAAGAGCTCGTGGCTGCCGAAGAGCGACGCGACGGTGAGCAAGCTCGTCGACGTGCTCAAGCGCTACCCGCAGCTGCAGCGGGTCGAGATCTCGGGCCACGCCGACGACATGGACACCGACGACGACTGCATGGCGCTCTCTCTCAAGCGCGCCGAGCGCGTGCTGAACGAGCTGCTCGCCGCCGGCATCGAGCCCGCGCGCCTCACCGCGAAGGGCTACGGAAAGCTCAAGAACCGCGTGCCGATTCAGGCCCCCGCCCGCAAGCGCGAGCCGAACCGCCGCGTCGACTTCACCGTCTTGCAGGAGTCCTGGTGACGCGCCGCCGCGCGAGCGCCAGCGCCGCGAGCAAGAGCAGGCCCGCGCCGGGCGACTGACAGCCGCACGTGCCGAAGCTGAGCGAGGTCGGCAGCGGCGCGGGCCGGCCTCCATCGGGAGGGAGCGGCACCGGCCCGCCGTCGGCCGTCGAGCCCGCATCGGCCGGGGCGCCCGCGTCGAAGCCCTGCCCGCCGCCGTCGTACGTGCTCAACCCGCGCGCGAGCACGCGGAAGTTGTTGTGCGTGCCGTCGAGCTCGAAGCGCTGGTACGCGAGCACGCCGCGGCCGCCCCCGCCGAACGCCGCAGCGGGCCGCGCGCCGAGGCCGAGCAGCGCCGGGCCGTAGCCCGTGCCGCCGATGACCTCGACGGCGCCGAGCGACGAGAACGGGCCCGTCTCGCCGGCGATGGCGGCGAGGCCGTCGTAGGTGGTGACGATGGCCGGCCGATCGGCCGACGGCACCGTGCGCCCCGCCGCGCCGCCGCAGCCGAGGCCGGCGTCGCAAGAGACGAGCAGCACCTCGGCAGTGGGGCCCGCTCCGGCGACCCACGCCACCGAGCAGCCGCCGGGGAGCGGACCGGCGGTGACCGCGGGCTGGCTCGAGGGGTCGCCGGCCGCCGTCAGCGCGATCGACCGGGCCGGCAGCGGCCGGACGTACTCGAGCACCAGCGACCCCGACGCGAGCTGATAGACGGCGGCGAGCGAGCCATCGCCCGCCGCGAGCGTCACGTCGTCGACGCCCGCCGGCCCGATCAGCGCCGTGCTCAGAACGGCGAGGCCGTCGGTGCCGTACAGCGTGGCGCGGCCGTCGCTCATCGCCACGTAGAAGCGGTCTTGCCAGAACGCGGCGGAGGGTCGCCCCTTCGGAGCGAGCCCGGCTCTCAACACCACCAGCCCGCCGAACCCGCCGTCCGCCTGCACGGTGCGGCCGACCAGGCTCCAGGCCGGCGCCGCCTCGAGCCAGACGACGAACCACGTGCCGGCGCCGTCGTACGCCACCGCGACGTCGCGCTTGTCGGACATGCTGGCGGCCGCGACCTGCCGCACCGTGCCGAAGCTGCCGTCGCTCGCGCGGATGACGGTCTGCACCAGCACGACGCTGCCGCGCTCCTCGACCCAGGCGAGCAGCTGCTCCGCGCCGGCTGCGCTCACCGCGGCGCCGACCTGGCGCGCCGCGCTGTACGACAGCCGCAGAGGCGAGTTGCCCACCAGCCCGCCGTCGCCCGCGACGCGCTGCCAGTGGATGACGTCGTACGTGTCGACTCCCACGCGCTCGGCGAGCGCGATGCGGTTGCCGGCGACCTTCGAGTCCCCGGCGAGCGCGAAGTCTTTCGTCTCGCTGACGAGACGGCGGGCGAGCGGCGCTGCGCCTCCGTCGCGCGTGAAGCGCGAGAGCACGAGGTTCCCGGTGGCCTTCTCGACCCATCCGCTCGCGAACTCCCGTCCCATGGCGGTGAGCTGCGGGTTCGAGATGTTCTCCGCGACCAGCCGGTGCGTCACCGCGTCGCCGTCGAACCCCCACGCGGGGTACCTCGTGGCCGCGCCGGCCTCCTCCCACAGCACCATCGCCGTCTGCTGCTGCTCGAGCACTGCGACCGCGAGGCGCAGCGGCGTGCCGCCCGGCGCCGCGTCGTAGCGGTCGAGCCTGGCGGCGTCCGCGCCCGTGACGTCGAGCCACGCCCCCGCGATGTGACTGGCGCCTCCGTCGAGCGGGCTCTGCACCCACGCGGCATAGAGGCCGGCGCCGCCCCCGATGGCCGGCGCGCTGGTGACGGTGGAGTCGGGGTGCAGGCGGAACGGCGCGCCGAGCGAGAAGTTGAGCGGCTGTGGGACGAGCGGCCGCCCGCGCACGAGGCCCTGCTCCGACCACAGCACGATGCTGACGCCGGCTCCGCCGTCGTTCACCGACGCGATCGCGGGGCGCTCCGGCAGTGCGTCGTTGGTGATGATGGTGCGCAGGTTGCCCGGCGGCCCCTGCTTCGGAACGATGCGGCCCGCGACGGAGCTTCCGCCGTCCCCCGCCTCGAGCCACACCACGAGGTACTCGCGGCCGTTGTAGGTGACGTCGGGCTCGAACGCGCCGGTCAGCGGCGCGGAGATGAGCACGCCGACCTCGTCGATGACCGCGCCTGCGCCGTCGGTGCGCGCGCCCCAGATGCTTGAAACGCCGGTGCGGTCTTCCGCCCAGACCGTCAGCGTCTCGCCGGTTCCCGGGTCGGTCGCGACGCGCGGCCCGGACTTCTCGTTGCGCGTCGGGTGGAGCGCCGTGTCGTTCGGAGTGATCGGCCGGGGGGCGTCGACGTCGGTCGCGGCCTGCTCGAGCGAGAGCGGCGGCAGCGGCTCCGCCGGCGGCGCCAGGCAGGCCGAGACGCCGAGCAGCAGCACGGTGCGACGCACGCAGGTGAGCGTAACGCTATCGGCGGCGGCGCAGCAGGGCGCCGAGCGCGAGCAGCGCGAACGGCAGCGCTCCGGCGGCGCTGGTGCAGCCGGCGGGGACGACGTCGCCGAGGTCCCTCGACGGCGTCTGGAGCACGATCGGCGGCGCCGGCATCTCGACCGGCATCATCATCACGGGCTCGCCCGCGTCGGGCACCGGCACGACCGGCTCTTCGCAGCGGTCGGCGTTCTCGGACGAGAAGCTGAGGTTGTACTGCGTGCGGTCGCGCGTGCTGGAGTTCGCGAGCGTGAAGTACACCTCGCTGCCGCAGGGCACGGCGAGCTCGGAGCGGCCGGTCAGCATGCCGTTCGCCGCCGTCGGGGTGATCTCTTGATCCGCGTCGTTCGTCAGCGTGCCGCCGTTCGGCGTGAACGTGATCGGCGAGCCGATCTTCACGAGCAGGCGGACGCGCACGGTGCTGCCGAACTGCGGGCCGTGCACGGTCAGGCTCTTCAGGCCGTTCGGCGCGCGAATCTTGAACTGGTACGGCCCGGGGATCAGCGAGCCCATCGCGAACCCCGCCGACGAGCTGCCGGGAATCGCGTAGTACACGCGCGGCGTGCGGTCGTCGGTGATGTCGAGCACCTTGCTGCAGTTCGTGACGCCGCGCGCATCGAAGATGGTCTTCATCTTCCCTTCGGCGTCGGCGACGCCGGGGAACGCCTGCCCGACGCTCGCCGCGATGATGGTCGCGGCCTTCGTGAAGTCGACGTCCTTCGGGAACGACACGAGCGCGGCGTAGTACGCGGCGTCGAACGTGCGCCCCTCGTCGGTGCCCTGGAACAGCGTCTTGCGCGCCTCCCAGATGGCGCCCGTGTAGTGCTTGCTGTCCTGGTGCGACTCGCCCCACAAGACGTCGGGGCACTTGTCGGTGTTGTTGACGTCGCGGATTCCGGTGCCGCCGCCCGCGCCGCGCGGGCCGACGTACGCGCCGATGTTCGACAGGTTGCCGGTGATGGCGGCGATGACGTCGGCGTTGCCCTCGTGCAGCGCCTGCGCTTCGGAGTTCGCGGACCGCGCGTCGAGCGCGATGGTGTAGTTCCAGTCGGCGGTCGAGCGGATCGCGCCGTGGCCGAACTCGTGCCACACCACCGGCCCGTCGTACGCGTAGTCGGCGGCGTTGCCCTGGTACATCATGAGCGCGTCGGAATCGAACGCGTACTCGGGCACCGACATCGCCTGCATCTGCTCGCGGCGCACGAACATCGCGTTGTCGGTGCGCACGAGGTTGTTGCCGACGAGGTTCATGCCCGTCTGCGTGGCGGTGCGGAAGTCGGGGTCGCTGATGTTCACCCAGACCGCCATCACGCGGCCGGCCCGCGAGTCGGCGGTGCGGAACGGCGAGATGCCCTTCTGCATGGCGAACGGGCCGGCCGACAGCGCCGACAGGTAGTCGTGCACCTTGTTCACGTGGTGGTACGCGTGCACCTCGGCGAACGCGTCCCAGTCGGCGAGCGACGACGCGGCCGGAGCCGAGGTCGTCGGCGGGTCGACCGGCGCGTAGACGAAGTTCGCGTTGGGGTTGACCGTCGGGTCGTTGTTCGCGCGGTGCACGCGGTCGCAGATGGCGACGTCGTAGTTGATGACGCCGTTGAACGACTGCGCCATGCCGGTGGCGCGCTTCGCGGGGGCGCCCGGGTCGGTGCTGCAGCCGAGCGTCGGGCAGCAGTTGAACGAGCGGATGTTCTCGCCCTCGAGCACGCCGCCCATCCACGACGCGGGGAAGTGGCCGAGCTGGGCGTCGACGAGCGGAGTGACCGCGATGCCCGGCCCCATCGGGCTCGACGCGTAGACCTTCGCGTCGTTGGCGTAGTGCACGCGGTTCTCTTCGAAGATGACGTGGCCGTCGGCGGCGTCGATGGCGAGGTGCCAGTTCTCGCTCAGCTTCAGCGTCGGCACCCAGGTCAGGTAGCCCGCGTGGAGCCGGCCCTCGACGGAGAAGACGTACGGCTGCCAGCCGCCGTACGGCGTGCGGTCGTCTTTGAGCAGCGCTCCGTCGACCGCGCGCGACGCGGCGGCGAGCGCCTCGGGGCCGCTCAGGTTCCAGTGGAGGCCGGTGGCGGGCGCGGGGTTGAGGCTCGACGCGACGCGCACGACGCGGCGCTGGTCGTCGAAGGTGACGATGACGGTGGCGCCGTAGACGGCGACGCCGGCGATGCGCTGCTCGAGGTGAACCGAGGCGCCGAGCTTCGTCGAGAACGCGTTGCCGGGCACGAGCGTGCTGCCGGGGCCCAGGCCCAGCTCGGCCTTGCGCGAGAGCGCGAACGCGAGCGCGGCGTCGACGAGGTCGCCGGACGCGGGCGCGGACAGCACGCCGTGCGCGAGGGCGAGCCGGCCGTCGGGCCGGTTCAGGGTGAGTGGAGCGGGCGCTGCGTGGACCAGGGCGAGCAGGGCGATGGAGAACATCGGCCTTCGCCTCTACGCGCCTGCCGAGGCTCAGGGCAAGCCCCGCGGGCCGTTTTCATGCCGCACAGCGTTACGAGAGCGGGTCGATGATCTCGGTCATCCGTGCGAGCGGCACCGCGCGCGTGTGAGGCCCCATCTGCCAGGCGTCGGCTCCCGCGTGAATGACGTGAAGCGAGCTCAGCTTCAGGTCCGCGAGCGCGATCTTCATCGACTCGGAGAACCTGGGCGCGGACGTGTGTTTGAGCTCGAAGCCGAGGCGGCGCCCGTCGTGCTCGACGAGCAGGTCGAGCTCCGCGCCCTGGTGCGTCGCCCAGAAGTAGACCTGCCGGTCGGACGCGCCGAGGTGGCGCACGAGGCACTCGAGCGCGAAGCCCTCCCACGAAGCGCCCAGCGAGGGGTGGTTGTGCAGCGCCTCGATTCGGCGCACCGAGAGCAACGTGTGGAGCAGCCCGCTGTCGCGAAGGTATGCCTTCGGTGACTTGACCTGTCGCTTGGGAAGGTTCGCGTGCCACGGGAGCAGCAGCCGGACCATGAAGGCCTCGCTCAACCGCTCGACCCATCGGCGGGCTGACGGCGAGCTGATCGCGAGCGAGCGGGCGAGCTCCGAGAAGTTGACGAGCTGACCGTGGGCGTGCGCGAGCATCGTCCACATGCGGCGCATGTTCGGGGCGGCGACGTCGACGCCGAGCTGAGGCAGATCGCGCTCGAGGAAGGTGCGGACGAAGTCCTCGCGCCACTCGGCGCTTTCGTCGTCGGAGCGAGCTGAGAGAGCGCGCGGGAAGCCACCGCGCAGCCACAGCCGCTCGATGGGCACCCGGCCGCGCTCGCTGAGATCGATTCCCGCCAGCTCGTGGAAGTGGATGCGCCCGGCCAGCGTCTCGGAGCTCTGTCGCAGCAGCGCAGGGCTCGCGCTGCCGAGCACGAGGAATCGGGCCGGGCGCCGCGGCCGATCGGCGAGCACGCGAAGCACGGGAAACAGCTCGGGCCGGAGCTGGACCTCGTCGACGACGACCAGCGACTGCAGCGCCGACAGCGCGAGCATCGGGTCTGCCAGCCGCTCGGCGTGGATCGGGTTCTCGAGATCGAAGAAGGTGACCGGCCCGTTCCACTGCTCCGACACCTGGCGGGCGAGCGTCGTCTTCCCCACCTGCCGGGGTCCGAGCAGCGCAACGACCGGGTGGCGCTTCAGCGAGCGGAGCAGCGCGTCGAGGTGGGTCTGGCGCCGGAACAGGAGGAAACCGTACCATGAAAATTTAACATGCGATGTTAAATTTTCATGGTGCCTGGACGACCTCGATGCCGTCGATGGTGCAGCTGACCTGCGGCGGGAGCTCCCAGTTGTCCTGGATGCGAATCGCGACGTCGTCGGAGTCGGCGGTGAACGCAAGCTCGGTCTGCTCGGGCTTGCGCTCGCCGACGCTCATGATCTGCCGCTCGCCGGCGCCGAACGTGACGCGGAAGTCGATGCCGAAGATGCGCCCGACGCGCTGCCGGCGCACGAGGCCCCACTGCGACCACAGCGAGAGGCTCTGGTAGATGCAGACGCCGCGGGCGCGGAACAGGTACGCGTGCCCCTTCTTCGTGCCGGTGGCGACGAACGTCTTGTCGCCGCCCTTCTCGACGATCTCGGTGGCGCGCCAGACGAACGCGGGAGCGGCAGGCGCCTCGGCCTTCGCGTCGCCTCCGACCTCGAAGCCGCCGCCGAGAATCAACAGTGTGAGCGGGGCGAGCACGCCCGTATTGTAGCGCAGTCCGTGAACTGGATCGGCACCCGCACCCTGCTCAAGAAAGAGGTCCGCCGCTTCCTGCGCGTGCCCGGGCAGACCGTCGCCTCGCCGCTGGTCAGCACCACGCTCTACTTCCTGGTCTTCGGCTACACGGTCGGCAGCCGCGGCGCCGTCCACGGCATCCCCTACATCGCGTTCATCGTGCCGGGCCTCGTCTTCCTCGGCGTCGCGAACAACGCGTTCTTGAACTCGTCGAGCTCCATCTTCATCACGAAGATTCAGGGCACCGTCGTCGACCTGCTCGTCGCCCCGCTGGGCCCGCGCGAGCTGCTCATCGGGTTCGTGAGCGGCGCCATGGTGCGCGGCCTGATGGTCGGCGTGCTCACCTGGCTCGCGGCGCTGCTGTTCACCGACGGGCACGCGCTGCACCCGCTCACCACGCTCTTCTTCCTGCTGCTGTCCGCGTACGTCTTCGCGATCCTCGGCGTGCTCGCGGGGCTGTGGGCCGAGAAGTTCGAGCAGATCAACTTCTTCCCCACGTTCCTCATGCTGCCGCTCACGTTCCTCGGCGGCGTCTTCTACGACGTGCGCGGGCTGCCCGAGCCTTTCCGCACCTTGAGCCTGTTCAACCCGGTGGTGCACATGGTCGAGGGCCTGCGCGCGGGCATGCTCGGGCTCGATCAGAGCGCGACGGTCACCGGCGCCGCGCTGCTGCTGACGGTCGCCATCGGCGGAACCACGACCGCGTTTCTGCTGTTGAGGTCGGGCTACAAGCTGAAGAGCTGACCGTGTAAGGTGCCGGGCACCCTCGAATGTCCATCCAGTTCGGCCGATACGAGCTGCTCCGCAAGCTCGCCGCTGGCGGCATGGGCCAGGTGTTCCTCGCCCGCAAGAAGGGCGTCGGCTTCGAGAAGCTGGTGGTGCTCAAGCGCATCCTCCCGCACCTCGTCGAAGACGAAGAGTTCTTCACGATGTTCCTCGACGAGGCGCGCCTCACCGCGCGGCTCAATCACCCGAACGTCGCGCAGATCTTCGACGTCGAGGCCGAGGCCGGCCAGCACCTCGTCGTCATGGAGTACGTGCAGGGCGAAGACGTGCGCCGCGTCGAGAAGAAGGCGCGCCTCGCCGGCCAGAAGCTCCCCGTCGGAGTCATCTTGCGCGTCATCGCCGACGCCGCCGCCGGCCTCGACTACGCGCACAAGGCGCGCGACGACCAGGGCCAGCCGCTCGGCATCGTGCACCGCGACATCTCGCCGCAGAACATCCTCGTCGGCTTCGACGGCGGCGTGAAGCTGATCGACTTCGGCGTCGCGAAGGCCGCGGGCCGCGCCCAGCACACCGCGACCGGGGTGCTGAAGGGCAAGTTCCCGTACATGAGCCCCGAGCAGGCGGAAGGCGAAGAGCTCGACGCGCGCTCCGACGTCTTCGCGCTCGGCATCGTCTTGTGGGAGCTGCTCTGCGACAAGCGCCTCTTCAAGGGCGACAGCGACGTGATGAGCCAGCGGCTCGTGAAGGCCTGCCAGGTTCCCAAGCCGTCGGAGCTCAACACGCAGCTGCCGGCCGCGCTCGACGCCATCGTGCTCAAGTCGCTGGCGCGCGACCGCAACGAGCGCTTTCAGAGCGCGGCGGAGCTGCGCGAGGCGATCGAGCAGTACTGCCTCGAGGCGCACATCCCCGCGTCGTCGTCTCACCTCGGGCAGTTCATGCAGAAGCTGTACGAGGACAAGATCGCCGAGCTCAATGATCCGGCGCAGCTCGATCAGCTCCCGCCCGACACCGACCTCGAGGGCTTCGGCCCGCGCGGAGCGCTCGCGACTCCGGCGCCGAGCTCGGGCACGCGCCGGGGCAACGTCACCGTCGGAGGCGGCGCCTCGCCCGACGGCGCGACGATTCCCGCGACGCGCACCGGCAAGGGTGGCACCGAGCGCGTCGCACCCGGCGCGGGTCAGCCCTCGGGCTCGCGCGCGCCCATCTTCGCCGCCATCGCGCTGCTCGCCGTCGGCGGCGGCGGAGCGGCGGCGTGGTTCGTGACGCGTCCTCCGGCGGTGACCGAGGCGCCCGTCGTGAGGGCTCCGCCGAAGGACGTGCCGATACAGCAGCCCGACAAGCCGCCGCCTCCGGCGATGGTGGCGCTGAAGGTCGAGAGCGACCCCTCGGGCTCGTCGGTGGAGATCGGCGGAGTGCCGCGCGGCATGACACCGCTCGACCTGTCGCTCGATCGCGCGCAGCTGCCGGTGCTGCTCAAGGTCTCGCACGACGGCTTCGAGCCGCAGCAGGCGACGCTGACGGCCGACTCGGGGCCGGTGGTGTCGCTGCAGCTGGTGAAGAAGAAGAAGGCCGGCGGCAACAAGCCGCTCGAGATCAAGACAGGGCGCTGAAGCGAGGGGTGAGGATGATCCCACCCAGGTGCAAACCCCACCAACAACCGGCGGGCTGGAAGTGCCAGGGCTGCAACGAGCTGCTCTGTCCAGACTGCGCGGCGATCAAGACGGTCAACATCTCGACGAGCCTGGAAGTCTGTCTGAGCTGCGGAGAGCTCGCCGTGCCGCTGACGCAGCACCGCTCGACCCAACGCGGCTTCGTAGCGAGAATCCCGGGAGCGCTGATCTGGCCGCTCACCAAATCCGGCCTCGCGGCGCTGTTCGGAGTCGCCGTCGTCCGCGCCATCACCAGCTACTTCATCGGGCTCGGCTGGGCGATCGGGGCTTGCGTGCTCGCGGCCGTCTGCTTCGGCATCATGCGCAGCACGGCGCGCGGCAGTGACGAAGTCGACACCACCGACTGGGGCGACCTCTGGTCCGACGTGGTGGTGCCGGGCATCAAGGCGCTGATTGGAGCGGCGCTGGTCTGGGTGCCGGCGGTCGTCTGGATCGCGTCGCGGCACTCGAACGTGCTCGAGCGCCCGATGGCGGTGCTGACCGACCCGGTCGTCTGGCTGCTGCTCGCGGCCGGAGTCTTCTACGCACCGATGGCGATTCTGGCCGGAGCGGCGGGCAGCTCGCTGCTCGTGATGCTGAGCCCGCCGCACGTGATTCGCAACGCGCTGAAGCTGGGGCCTCCGTACTTCGTGCTGGTCGCGGCGCTGTGCGCGCTGTTGGTGCCGTGGTTCCTGTCGCTCGGCGCCGGAGCGCTGCTCAACTTCATCCGCGTGCCGATTCTCCCGCGGGTGCTCGACTACGCGCTCGCGTGTTACGTGCCGTTCGTGGCGTCGCGAATCATGGGGCTGCTCCTGCTCACGCACGGTGACCGGGTCGACTACGGGCTCGAGCGCGACTACCAGGTGCCGCTGCTTGCGGGCGTGGCGCCGCGGGGGCTCGTGCCCGAAGCTCCGCCGGAGCAGCAGCGGAAGGTGCGGGCGCCGATCGAGCTCGAGCCCGAGCCGGAGCCGGTCGTCGAGGCGGAGCTCGAGAAGCCGCGGGAGCTGGACCCGGCGAAGCTGCCGCCGCTGAAGGTGGAATCCGAGCACTGAATGCTGAAGGCGCGGCCGCACGTAGAGCCGAAGCGCGTCGAGAGCGCGGACTCGGTGATGGTGAAGGAGATCTACCTCTCGCTGCAGGGCGAGTCGTCGCACCAGGGGAAGCTGTGCGCGTTCGTGCGGCTGACCGGGTGCCACCTGCGCTGCAGCTACTGCGACAGCGAGTTCGCGTTTCACGGCGGCGCGCGCATGAAGAACGCGGACGTCGTGCAGCAGGTCGTGGCGCTGAAGACGCCGATGGTGGAGGTGACGGGCGGAGAGCCGCTGCTCCAGCCCGGCGTCTACCCGCTGATGGAAGACTTCCTCGCGAAGGGCCTCACGGTGCTGCTCGAGACGAGCGGGGCGATCGACGTGCGGCTGGTGCCGCCGGCGGTGCACAAGATCGTCGACCTGAAGACGCCGAGCTCGGGCGAGAGCGATCGCAACGACTACCGGGTGCTGGACTCCATGAACGGCAACGACGAGCTGAAGCTCGTGATCGGCTCGCGCGAGGACTACGAGTGGAGCCGGGCGCTGCTGCCGCGCACGGTAGGCAAGCCGTTCTCGGTGCTGTTCTCGACGGTGTTCGGGAAGCTGGAGCCGCGGCAGCTGGCCGAGTGGGTGATTGAAGACCGGCTGCCGGTGCGGTTTCAGCTCCAGCAGCACAAGTACCTGTGGGACCCGAACGCGCGAGGGCGCTGACGATGCTTGGGCGACGACTGCTGCTGCCGGTTCTCGTGCTCGCCGTGCACGGTTGCGGAGGCACCCCGAGTCTTGATCCCGGAACGGACAGCGGCGTCACGCGGCCCGATGCTGGCAGTCCGATGGACGCAGGGACCGATGCCGGCTACGTCGCGGATTCCGGTGTGATGGATGCGGGTGTCGACGCGGGTCTTGATGCAGGGTCTACCGTGGACGCCGGGGTCGACGCGGGGACTCCGGACGCCGGGCCGGTCACGTGCGCTTCGACGGCGCAGTGCGGAATCGGCCGCTGGTGCGATCAGGGACGGTGCGCGCCGCTGTGCGTACCGGGCGGCTGCTCCGGAGGTCGCGTCTGCGAGCCAGTAACGCGCACGTGCATGTTCTCGTGTACGAGCGGCTGCGATGGTGGCGTCTGCGACGTCGCATCGAACGTCTGCCGCGCGCCATGCGACGGCTTCCCGCCTTGCGCGGCCGGCTTCTTCTGCAATCCGGCGACGGCGGCCTGCGAGCCGGAGTGCGGGCCGGCTCGTGCCTGCCCGACGTTCAAGGTCTGCAACGGCGGCGCGTGCGTGAACGTGGCGCAGTGCGCGCTAGACAGCGACTGCAGCGCTGACCGGCTTTGCGTCGGCGGCACATGCGTCACTCGGCCGACGGGCCGCAACGATGCGGGCGCCTTCACCTGTGCCCATGCGTGCGACTGTCGCGCCGATGAGATGTGCCGGTTCGATCTCGGCGTATGCGTGAACGTTACACCCCCGACGCTGTACTTCTATCCCGACGCCGGCGGCACGGGGCTCTTCCCGTCGACGCCGGCAGGCTCTCTGGAAGAGCTCACCAGTCGCGCCGTCAGTCCCGACATCGTTGCGCTGCTGTGGGATGCCGGGACCATCGTCACGCAGGCGATTACTCCGGATGCCGGCGTCACCATCGCCGGTGGCTACGTCGACTGTGGACCGACGCGATGGGTGCGGGACGACTCGCGGCGAACTCCGGTGGGCTCGCTCGAGAACCTCGTTTTTCGGCTCGATCGGCAGAACCAAGAGGACGTGACACTGCGCAACCTCGAGGTGGTTCTTCCGGTCTGGCCACTCATGCTCGAACCGACGGCCATCAATGCCGAAGAGAGGTCGCGGCTGCTGATTGAGAACGCCGCACTCCGCATTGTCGATGCCGGCAGCATCGTTCCGTTCCCGCAAATCCGCTTCCTTCGCTGCCTCAATTGTCAAGATCTCCAGATCAGGGGACTCACCGTACTTCCCGTCCACACGACCGCCCGGCTCGAGCTCCTCGATCTTGCAGCAACCTCTGGAGTCATCGACGGGCTCAAGGTTGCCGATTTCAACACCACGGGCGTCGACGTGAAGCTGATCAAGGCATTCGTCAATCGTGGACCGTTGACGGTCAGGCGCTCGGAGATCGGAGCAATGTCCGCTTATGACTCGATCCTCTTCGCTTTCTGGTGCACCACTTTTCGACTCAACTTTCACGAGAACACCGTTCACTGGGCCTCCACTGTGAACGGGGCCGCCAGGGAGAGTCTCGTTCAGATGATCGGCTGCCCGGAGATGAACGTGACGGACAACTTCATCCACGGAACGACCTCGGTCACGCTTCCTTCGGATCAGGACGCCAGTCGGGCATTTGAGATCTGGGACTCCAGCGGCCTGATCGCACGGAACGTCGTGACGTTCCCCGTTGGCACCGGCGGCGCGACGGCCTTCGATCTCTTCAATGGAACCACGAAGGTCGAGCTCTCGAACAATGTCGTCAGTGGCGGAGCAGGGCTCGACTTCGCGTACCCTCTCCGAATCCGTAACGTGGCGGTCGGGCCCATCGACGTCCACGACAACGTCTTCGGAGCCACCGCCGACGTCGCCTCGGGTCTCGTGCTTCACAACGTGCTCGCCGCCGCCGGGCTCCGAGTGCACGACAACGTGTTCCGGGTCACTGGGCTGGGCGACGGTCATGTGCGTGCGGTCTCGATCTCGGACGCCACCGTCGTGCTCGAGCGGAACCAATTCGAAGCCAACCGCGGGGGAGCGACTCACGCGTTGTTTGCGTCTGGCAACAGCTACCTCGAGGCCTACCAGAACACGTGGGTCGCCGGACCCGCGTTCGGAGGTGGCGTGACTTCCGCCACGGTCGGCTTCGAGCTGCTCGGAGGCGGTGAGTACTTCTTCGTCGGCAACTCCATCGACCTGCGGCCAGACGTGGCCCAGCCAGGTCGTGCGATCGCACTGCGCTGCGACAGCACTCAGGCCGACGTCTTCACTTCGAACATCTTCGGCTCCACCAGCGCACCGAACCGCACGCTCGTCGACGGCAACGCGTGCCTCGTCGCAGGTTCGTTCACCCGCAATCACTTCTGGTACGCCGCTCCCGGGGGGCTCGGCGCCAACGACGTGACTTCGGCGATCGCCGTCGATGCAGGCAACCAGCTCGCGCCGGGAATCAACCCGTACGCCGCCTTCGGTTCCTTCGATCTCGCGGCAGGCAGCGCCTGTATCGACACGGGGGCCGCAGGACCCCAGCGCGACGGCGGCTACGCGACGCTCGACGTCAATCGCCGACCGCGCATCGTCGACGGCGGAGCCGACATCGGCGCCGTCGAGCAGCAGTGACGCCAGGGTGATTTGTCCAAGTTCTGCAGTGATGTTAGACAAGTTGTATGGCGTGGAAGATCGGCGAGGCCAAGCAGCGATTCTCGGAAGTCGTGCGCCGGGCCGCGCGAGAGCCGCAGGTCATTCAGAACCGGTCTCGAGTCGTGGCGGTCGTCGTCAGCCCCGAGCAAGCAGCCCAGCTACGGCGGCCAGCGACGATGCGAGAGGCCCTGGCGGATCTCCAGCGCATCGCACGCAAGACCGGTTACGAGTTTGAGGCTACGCAGCGCTCGACCCGCCTGACCGGTGTCGACTGGATCGACGATGCACCTCGCCGACACAAACGTCGTCAGTGAGCTCTTCAGGCCCCAGCCGAACTCGCACGTTCTGGCGTGGGCAGAGCTGCAGCCGAAGCTCGCGCTGAGTGTCATCACGCTCGAGGAGCTCGCTTACGGCTTCGGTCGCCGGCCCAACAAGGAGCTCGAGGCGCGCGTCGCCCTCTTCATCGAAGCCAACTGCGTGGTGGTGGGAATCGATGCTGCAATCGCGAGCCGTGCCGGCAGGCTGCGGGCACAGCTGCAGGTCCGCGGGCAGACCCGCCACCCATCGGACATGCTCATCGCCGCGACGGCGGCAGAGCGGCGCTACACGCTCGCGACGCGCAACGCCGCGGACTTCGCAGGCTGCGGAGTCCGCGTCCTGAACCCGTTCAGCCGCCGCTGAGCCTCAGCGAACCGGGTTGCGCTCGAGCCGCGCCTGCAGCTCCGCGAGCGCCGTGCGCTGCTCTTCGGTCGCCCGCGCCAGCGCCACGCCGATCATCGCCGGCGTCTCGGCCGCGCCCACCACCAGCAGCGCGTTGCTCGCCGCCTGGCGGGCATCGCCGGTGCGCGCCACGTACGCGCTCACCAGCGCCTGAGCGGCGACCCGCTTCACCTCGGCCTCTTCGGAGCGCGCCGTCACGCCCGGCGTCTGCCACGCCCACGTGTTGCCGACGTCACCGAGCGCACGCGCCAGCTCGACCTGCTCCCGAACGTCGGTCGCGGCCTCGAGCGCCGCCGCCAGCGCCTTCGCCACCACGGTGCGCCGGCAGCTGCCCATGCCCTCGCGCACCGCGCGCGCGTGCGACCCGCTCTTCTGCTGCGCCAGCGCCACCAGCCGCGCCGCCACCGCGTCGGTCTGCAAGAGCCCGTACGCCCGCGCCGCCGTCGCCGTCAGCAGCGGGTTCACGGTGTCGACCGACACGATCGCGTCGAGCACCGGCGTCGCGCGAGCGTCTTGCAGCGCACCGACCGCCTCGAGCAGCCCGACCGCGAGCGTCAGCCGCCCGCCCTCGGTCTCCGGCACCGCGCCGGCTTCGAACGCCAGCACCTCGAGCATCGGCATCAGCGCCTCGGGGCCCATCTGCTTGAAGATGCGCCCCATCGCGGCCACCGGGCCGCCGCGCCGCTTCGCGAACATCGAGTCCGCCGACGTCGTGAACTGCGCGACCTTCGCGAAGCTCTCGGGGCTGCTCTTCCGAGCGGCGGCGATCTGCGCCTTCAGCTCCGCGCCGCCGGCGACGCGGGTCGCGTCGACGACGAGACCCGCCCCCATCGCAGTCGAAGAAGCCGAGACCACCAGAGCCACCACCATCATTCGCGTGTTCATCGTCCGCTCTCCCACCACTTCGCGGTCGGAATCACCCGGGTCGCGTTCGTGCCGCAGTGAACCTCACCGAGGTTGATGTGATACAGGTACCAGTCCTCCGCCCAGCGCACGGTGTAGCCATAGGGCGTCATGGCGCTCTGCAGCTGCGTCTTGAAGATGTCGGCACCGCCGATGATGGGCCCGTGCGGATCGGCCGACACGAAGTTCGAGCTGTTCAAGTAGAAGAGGTTGACCGTGCCCGGGACGTAAGCGACCGAGTACATGCTCACCTCTTCGTGGAGGAACGGGACCTTCACGATCTCCATGTCGGTGATGCCCGTCGCCGCTTTGATGATCTGAACCTGCGCGTCGACCTCGGCCGCGACCGCGGCGTTCTCCTGCATCAGCGTCGTGTCGTTGAGAATCGCGTTGATGCTCCGGGCGGCCGACACGAACGCGGTGCCGCTGGCGTTGTAGGTCTGCATGCCGGGGAATACGATCGCCGCGCCGTTGCCCGCAGTCTGCTGCGCCTGCAGCATCGTGCGCGCGAGCGCCGGGTCGTTCACCAGCATGATCCACCCGCGCGGCGTCGCGGCCGGCATGAAGCTGATCGTCTCGTCGATGTGGCCGACGAGCAGCCACGACGTGTCGACGTAGACCGGCGGCTGCTGCACCTGGCTCTCCATCATTCGCAAGAAGCTGTTGTCCGGATGGAACGACGTGATGGAGCCGCGAATGATTCTACCCAGCGGGTAGCTCGTGCCGTTGTGCGTATAGGGCGGAATCGTCTCGAGGTTGCCGAACGAGTCGAGCGACGCCTCGCTCGAGCTGCCCGCCTGGAACTGCTGAATGCCGGCGACGTCGGGGCCGCGGAGCTGGGTGAAGACGACCTTGCCCGCGACGCGCAGCGGGTGGCTCGCGTCGTTCGGCTGGTAGAGGTTCGCGGAGCGGATGGCGACGCGAATCGTGTGCACGCCGTTGTTCGCGATCGGCATGTTCATGTAGCCGGTCTCGAAGAAGTCCTGCGTCCACTGGTCGGGCTGCACCGGCGTCGTCATCGACGTCAGCGGAGCCGTGATGCCGGCCGCCGTCACCGCCGCCTGCACGTCGGTGCGGAAGTCGGTCGAGTCGGGGTCGTTCGGCACGTTGGTCGCGTACGTGTTGATGGCCGGCGTCATGTGGCTGAACGTCAGCACCGGAGCGACGCGCATGCGCACCGTGTCCGAGACCGACGGACCCATGCCCATGTTGTACGGGGCGTAGGTCTGCAGCGTGACGTCGACGTAGCCGTCCCACGTCGTGCTGTTGCGCACGATGTCGGTCGCCTCGACCTTGAGGTTGATGCCCGCCGCGAGCGACGCCGGCCCGAAGCCGTACGTGTTGTTGTCGAACCACACCCAGGTGCCGGGGGCCTGCTCGTAGAAGAAGCGGAGCCTGTTGGCCGCCGCCGCCGGACTCACCGTCAGCACCGCCAGCGTGCCCGCCGGAGCGCCGGCCCACGGCATGATGCGCATCGGCGCCATGTCGAGGAGGTCGTTCGGTCCGTTGACGATGGTGTCCTGCGCGTCGTGGCAGGCGGCGAGGGTCGCGTCGCTCTGGTTGATCGACGTCGAGCAGCGCTGCGAGTCGTCGTCCATGTTCGCGAGCACGATCGCGCCGGACGTCGTGTTCCACACCGTCTCGACCGAGTCGTCGGCGGTGCCGGTCACGTCGACCACGCCGTCGCGGTTGCTGTCGACGCGGAGGTCCGAGAGGATCGTGCTCATTCCACCCGCGGTGCCGGAGCCGCCCGCCGTGGTCATGCCGCCCGCGGTCGCGCCGCCCGCCGTCGCGCCGCCGGCCGTCGCGCCACCCGCGGTCGCGCCGCCTGCAGTCGCGCCGCCGGCAGTCGCGCCACCTGCAGTCGCGCCGCCTGCCGTCGCGCCACCCGCCGTCGCGCCACCTGCCGTCGCGCCGCCTGCCGTCGCTCCGGTGCCGCCCGCGGTCGCGCCGGTGCCGCCCGCGGTCGCGCCGGTGCCGCCTGCAGTCGCGCCGGTGCCGCCTGCAGTCGCGCCGGTGCCGCCCGCAGTCGCGCCGCTGCCGCCCGCAGTCGCGCCGCTGCCGCCCGCGGTGTTGCCCGAGCCGCCGGCGGTGCCTCCGCTACCGGCCTGAGCGCCGCCACCGGTCATCCCGATGACGCTCTCGTTCGTACAGTTGCAACCACTGACAACAGCAGCAGTGAAAACCAGCGCCGCGAGTGAGCGACCGTGCATTTGTACTTCGCCTCCGTGATGCTGATGCTGTCCCTTTGCGTCCGGCCGAGAGCGCGCGGTGTCCTACTCCCGAACACCTTCTCATGGCAACTCGTGCAGCCCCGGTCAGTTGATCTCCACCGAAACGCAGTTCGAGAGATCGAACAGCATGTAGATGAGCGCCTTCTCTTGCGCGCTGAGCGTCGTCGTCGTGCAGCCCTCGGGAAACGCGGTGCCGGTCGACGAGGTGTCGCCCGACGACACGTGAATGTCGGTGAGCACGAAACGGCCGCACTGCTGCTGCGGCATCGCTCCGACGGGAGCCTTGAACGAGAAGTACTGAACCGCGGGCGGGTTGTTCGCGTAGATCCACCGCGTCGCGTACATCGGGTTCACCGACTCGATGCTGTACTGCGCCGCGTTGATGTCGATGGAGCCCAGCGTCGACGACGCCCCGGTGTTCACCAGCCACTGCGCGAGCTCGGCGCCCCGCGGGAACGTCGTGTCGACCGTCGACGTCAGCGGGCTCGCCGGGTCGGGGTGCACTCCGAACGTCGCCACCTGCGGGAACAGCCCCGGCCCGTTGGCGACCCAGTACTGGTGCAGGTGCGAGCCGAACACGCGCCCGCCCAGGTGCAGATACGCCTGCATCTCGGCCGCCGCCATCACCGACTTGTTCGGGTCGGGCAGCTGGCCCTCGCACGAGAGCAGGAGCAGGTCGTACCCGCGCAGCGTCGACACCGCGTTCCACAGCGAAGTCGCCGGCGGGAATGCCTCGCCGTTGTTCAGCGACGCGGCGTAGCGCGCGGTTCCCGCGAGGCCCGCGTACACGTTCACGCGGCCGCTACCCGACGGCTGGGTGAACTCCGAGAGCTCGACGCCGATCTTCCTGAGCAGGCACTCGAGCGGGTCGGCTCCGCCGGTGGCGACGGCGATTCTCGGGATGTGTCCTTCGCTGCTGCTCCGCGGCAGGCGCGTCGAGGCCGGGTCGAGCGCCGTCTCCTGGCACGCCGGCACGTCGGGCAGCGGCACCTCGCGCCTCCACTTCCCCGCCTGCACGATGAGCTTGATGCCGCTGCCCGCCGGCACGTCGTCGAGCACGAAGCGGCCCTGCGGGTCGGTCTTCGCCTGCACCAGCGGGCTGCCGCTCGGCGTGGTGTCGCAGAGGTCGCACGAGGCCCCGGTTGGGATCGAGGCGACGGGCGCGTTCGGCACGTAGACGAGCGCGTTGTGCAGCGGCAGCGTGCCCGCCGGAATCGAGACCGTGCCGGTGAGCCGCGTCGTGCCGCCGTCGGAGCAGCTCGTCTGCCGGCACTGCAGGTTCACGCAGGCGGTGCCGCCGCTCGAGCCGCCGCCGCCGCCGGAGCCTCCCGCTCTTCCGCTTCCTCCTGCGACGGCGCTTCCTCCTCCCGTGCCTCCGATGATGGATTCACCGCAGGTGCAGGAAGACAGGAGGACCAGCGCGAGTAGGCGGAGCATCGGTTGCGCACTTAGCCTTGTTTTTGATTTCCAAGTCAAACTGCGCTGCCCCTCACCCCGTCCCTCTCCCCTACGAGGGGAGAGGGAGCGCGTAGAATTGCGCCGTGCTCGTTGCACTGGCCGCCCTGCTGCTGTCGGTGCCCGACACCCCGGCGCTGCGCGTCCCCTCGCCCGACGGCGGCTGGGCCCGCTCGTCGTACTTTCCGTTCATCGTCAGCGCGTACAACGACCCCGCGGGCGTTCCGCAGCGCTCGCTGTCGGTCGAGTACCGCCGCGAGGACGGCGGCTTCGACGCCGGTGAGTCACGCATGGGCACCAGCGACTACCTGCAGACCCCGCGCAGCTTCGGACCCGAGGGCAGCACCTGGTTCTGGCGCGCCCGCTACACCAACACCCTCGACCAGAGCTCGCCCTGGAGCGCCGAGGCCCCCTTCCGCGTCGACGACACCGCTCCGACGCTGCCCACGAGCATCGACGCGGGGCTCGTGAACGCCATGGGCTGCACCGTGGAAGTCGACTTCACGCCCGGCACCGACGCCCTGAGTGGCATCGTCGAGCACGCGCTCATCGTCGGCCCGTCGCCTCTGGGTCCCTGGTACGACTACGTGCCCACCCGGCCCGGCCCGCCGCTCGTCGAGACGCTCGGCGAGGGCACGTGGTTCATGTGGGTCGACTCCGCCGACCGCGCCGACAACCGCAGCGGCCGCCGCGGCACCGGCCCGATGGCGACCATCGCCATCACCCCAGACCCGGCGTTGCCGGTGCTGCCGCCTCCGTTCTGGCACAACGAGCCGTTCGGGAAGTACGGCGAGATCGCGGAGTGGTCGATCGCGAGCGCGCTCGACGCCGGGTACACCCAGATCGTGCTCTCGTTCTGCAACGTCGACGCCGGCTGCGTGTGGAGCCCCGCCCCGCCGGCTCGCCCTGCGAACGCCACCGGCTCGTGGATTCAGGCCGCGGACGAGGCCTTCTTCCGCGCGCGCATCGCCGGCGTCCGCGGCGATCGCGTCTCGCCGTGGTCGGCGCCCTCGAACACCATCGTGCTCGACCGCACCGGGCCGAGCTGCGATGCCCCGACTGCCGTCGCCGTCGACGCAGGCCTCGTGCGCATCACCTGGTCGCCGTGCGTCGAGCCGCTCACCGCCGTCGCGACGCAGCAGCTCGAGGAGCGGCGCGTCGGCTCCGGCTCCGGCCTCGTCCCCGTCATCGGCACCAGCACGCTGCGGCAGCCCGGGCCCGGCGCGTGGGCCTGGCGCCTGCGCGCGACCGACACGTTCGGCAACACCGGCGACTTCGGCCCGTACTCGAACACCGTGATGCTCGCGCCCGCGGGCGACGGCGGCGGCGAGCCTCCCGATGCCGGCAGCGAGCCCTCCGACGCCGGCGCCGAGCCTCCCGACGCCGGCCCGTCGACCGATGGCGGAACGCAGAGCTCCGACGCAGGCACCGGTTCGCCGGAGCCTGGCGCCTTCGACATTCGCTGTGGTTGTGGCAGCGGAGGACCTTTCCTCCTACTGTTGCTGCTCACCCTCCGCCGGCGGCGCCGTCTTCATCATGAGTGAGCAGCTCACCAGGCTGGGCCGGTATCAGGTGCTGACGCAGCTCGCGGTGGGCGGCATGGCCGAGCTGTTCCTCGCGTTCTTCACCGGCCCCGGCGGCTTCCGGAAGTTCGTCGCGCTCAAGCGCATCTTGCCGGTGTACCGGGCCGATTCGGAGTTCGTCGCGATGTTCCTCGACGAGGCGCGCATCTCGGCCGCGCTCAGCCACGCGAACATCGCGCAGGTGTTCGAGCTCGGCGAAGCGAACAAGGACTACTTCATCGCCATGGAGTTCATCGAGGGCCAGGACCTCGGCCGCATCAACCGCGCCGCCCGCAAGGCCGGAGGCGTGCTGCCCGTCGGGTTCGCCGCCGGAGTGATGCGCGACGTCTGCGGCGCGCTGCACTACGCGCACAGCTTCACGAGCGCCGCCGGCAGGCCGCAGCCCGTCGTGCACCGCGACCTCTCGATGCGCAACGTGATGATGACGTACGCCGGTCACACGAAGGTGATCGACTTCGGCATCGCGAAGGCGAGGGGCAGCCTCGCCGTCACGCACGGCGGGCAGGTGAAGGGCAGCGCCGGCTACATGTCGCCCGAGCAGATCCGCGACGAGAACCTCGACGGGCAGAGCGACCTGTTCGCCGCCGGCGCCGTGCTCTACGAGCTGCTCACCGGCCGGCGCGTGTTCACCGGCGGAGACCCCACCGCGACGATGTACAAGGTGCTGAACGAGACGCCGCCTCCGCCGCGCTCGCTGAACCCCGAGGTGCCGCCCGCGCTGTCGGACGTCGTGATGAAGGCGCTCGAGAAGCAGCGCGACCGCCGCTTCGCGACCGGCCGCGAGATGGCGAAGGCGATCGAGGCCGCGACCCCGATGTTCGACGAGCAGGAGCGCGCCGTGTGGATGGAGGCGACCTTCGCCGACAGCATCGCCCGCACGCGCGCGATGCTCAGCGTCGCCGAGGAGCAGGACGAGTCGCGCATCCGCGTCGCCGCCGAGTCGCTGAAGGAGGGCGCCGACCAGCCGCACCCCGGCTCGGCCTCGCACGTGAGCCTCTCGGCGATCACCCCGGGCCGCGTCATCCCCACCGCCGACGTCGCGACGAAGTCCGCCGCCGCGCTGCAGCCGCCGAAGAACGCCACCATCCTCATCGTCGACGACTCGCGCGTCGGGCGCCTGGCGGTCGAGGGCGTGCTGAAGGCCGAGGGCCACCGCGTCATCGACGCCGAGTCGGCGAAAGATGCGCTCGAGGTGCTCGAGCAGCTCAAGCCCGACCTCATCGTGCTCGACGTCCGCATGCCGGGGATGGACGGGTTCGAGCTCTGCGCGCGCATCCGCGGCATGAGCGAGCTGCGCCGCATTCCCATCATCTTCGTGTCGGCCGCGTGCTCGATCGAAGAGCGCTCGAAGGGGCTCGAGGTCGGCGCCGACGACTTCCTGCGCAAGCCGTTCGAGCCGGCCGAGCTCGCCGACCGCGTTCGTCTCTACCTCGGGCGCGCGAGAACGAGCCTCCCTCTCCCCTCGTAGGGGTTACGAGGGAAGAGGAAGCCCCGCATTACGGAGCGCGCGAATCAGCTGCGCGCCGTCAATCACCGACTTCACCAGGTACGCATCGGCGCCCGCCTTCAGCGCCGCCGTGCGCGACGCTTCGTCCTCCAGCGCCGACAGCACCACGATCGGCACCTTCCTCCCCGCGCTCTTCTCGCGCAGCAGCGGAATCAGCCGCGCTCCGTCGACGCCGGGCATCTGCAGATCCGAGATGACCGCGTCGGGCTGCGCCGAGTCGAACGCCGCGAGCGCCTCTTCGCCGTCGGCCGCCTCGATGCACACCGCCCCGACCTCGGCGAGCGCCTCGCGCACCACGCCCCGAATCACCCGGCTGTCGTCGACCACCAGCACCTTCAGCGGCGTGCCCGCCGGCACGTAGCCCGGCGCCGTGCTCGTCGGAGCCTTCGCCCTCGCCGCCGCCACCTGCTGCCTGCGCTGCACCTGCGTGCGCACCTCTGAGAAGAGCGCGTCGGGGCTCACCGGCTTCTGCAGCACCGCAGCCGCCCGCGAGCCCACCGCCCCGACGTCGCCCCTCGTGATGATGACGACCGGCAGCCGCCGCCGCTTCCCGTTCTCGAGCGCGTCCTCGAGCTTCGGCTGCGGCACCTTCGCGGGCACGTCGAGCAAGAGCAGATCGCAGTCGGGCAGCGCGTCGGCCGCCTGGTCGAGCGAGACGCGCCGCGCCGCGAACCCCGCCTCCTCGAGCAGCTTCACGAGCAGCTTGCCGCTCATGCCCTCGTCGCTCCCCACCACCACCCGCCCCTCGGCCGACGCTGGCAGCGGCTCGGGCGGAGGCTCGTACGCCGGCTGCGTGTCGCTGTTGCCGGTCGGCCTGAGGCCCTCCTCGATGGAGGCGAGCACGAAGTCGAGCAGGTCGAGCAGCTTGGGGCTCGGCTTCGCCTCTCCGTCGAGCGCCAGCACCGCGATGCCCTCGCCGAGCCGGCACAGCTTCGACAGGTGCGGCAGCCCCGCGAGCGCCGCCGTGCCCGCGACCTTGTGCACCAGCTCGCGCACCGTCTTCAGCGGCTCGGCGGCGCCTTCCTTGCGCGCCTTCTGCAGCGCCGCCTGCGCCGCCGGCATCCTCGGCATCGTCTCTTCGCGCAGCGCCTCGAGGAGCCGCGCCGCGTTCACGAGCCGGCTCTCTTCAGCACCACGGCTTGAATCGCGTCGAAGTCGAAGCCCTCGAGCCCCTCGCGCGGCGAGCGGAACATCGGCTGCTCGAAGAAGCCGACCAGCTCGCGCCCGAGCTGCAGCTGGAAACCCGACGACGTCAGCAGCATCATCAGCTCGGGGCGCGTCGACGAGATGGCGACCTCGATCGGCCGCTCCTCGGGAATTCTGCGCATCATCGCCTTCACCGGCGCCTTGCCCTGCAGCCGCATGAGCGAGTTGTAGAGCGCGCGGCGCGGGTCGGCGTCGTCGGCGGGGTTGTCGCTCTTCTGCGTGCGAGAGGTGTCGCTGCGGCGGCCCGAGCCGCTCGAAGACGACGTCTTCGACGTGATGCGGCTCGTGTTGCCGGTCTTCGTGCGGGAGGGGCTCATCGATGGAACGAAAGGTACGGTAGCATCGCGCGCTCTGCGCTCGATCTTCATTGTGTGCCTCGGCATGACCGCGTGCGGCTCCTGCGCCGACTGGCAGCAGCCCCGCGCCTACGCCTGCCTGCCTGACGCGTCGACGCCCCTGGGCACCGAAGACCCGCAGTGCGGCCCCGGCTGGCGCTGCGGCAAGGAAGAGCGGTGTCACCGCATCGGCGAGCCGAAGCCGTATCGCTGCGACTCCGACACCGACTGCGAAGCGGGCTGGCGCTGCGGCCCCGAGGGCGAGTGCCGCGACACCGCGAGCGAAGCGGTGCGGGCGAACCCGCACGCGGGCCTCGTGCGCGCGCGCCTCGTCTCGCCGCTGCTCGGCTCGGGCCCACCCGCGGCGGTCGCGTCGTCGTCGTACTCCGTGAGCCAGGCCTGCGGCCCCGACGTGCCCGCGCAGTCGATCGCCATGACCGGCGACGCTGGCACCGCGCGCTCCGTCACGTACCCGGCGGGCCGCATCACCGACTGCGACGCCGGCACGCGCGTGTTCTCGGCGCTCGGCACCGCGGCGCCGCTGACGCGCCCCGTGCTCGCGATGGCCGACACCGCGGCGGCGACGTACGTGCTCGGCGCCGGCGGGCAGCTGTGCCGGTTCGCCGCCAGGCACGACCAGTCGCTCGACGGCTGCGACGGCATCAAGCTCGACTTCGCCGCCACGAGCCTGCGCACCGGCCGCGCCCCGTCGCTGCCCGCGGTCGCGCACTCCGGCGAGCGGTACGCGCTGCTCGGCTCCGGCGGGCAGGTGAGCCTCGCGCGCCGCGTGAAGCCGCCCGCGGTCGGCGTGGAGCAGACCGTGCACGACGTCATGCCCTACCAGCTCGACGACGGCGGAGTGGGGCTGCTCGCCGTCACGCCCGCCGGCGTGTTCCGCGCCGAGGTCGCGGCAGAGCCCGCGCTCGTCCCTCCGGCCGACGAGGCGTGGAGCGTCGCGCCGTTTCCCGGCATCGCCTGCCCGGGCGACGCGCCTCCGGCGAACGCCTTCGGCGAGCTGCGCTCGCTCCGCTGGGTGAACGGCCTGCCGGTGCTCGCCGGAGCCGCACGCGCCCCGGGTGGAGCCGACCTCGTCGTCGTCTTCGGCGGCGTCTCGTCGACGATTCCCTCGACCAGCTGCGTCCCGAGCGTGATTGAGGGCGCGGCGCTGTTCGGCCCCGGCGTCTGCCAGGCGTGCCCGCGCGGCACGCTCGAGGCCTTCACGGTCTCGCGCGCGGGCAGCGACTCGCGCTTCGCCGTCGAGACGCGCTGCCGTGAGGCGAGCGGCCGGTTGTCGAGCTGGCCCTCGCTGCTCGACGAGAGCGGGTGCGCGACCGCGAGCGAACCGCTGGAGACGGTGCTGCCCGTCGTTCACGCGTCCAGCGGAGCGAGCGCCGCCGCCTCCGCGGGGAGCGCCGGCGAGCTGTGGCTGCAGACGGGCGCGGGCTTCTCGCGCGAGGCGCGCTACCTCGATCGGGCTCCGTCGATGGTGTTCGGCGGCCCCGACGATCTCGCCGCCGGCGCACCCGCGCGCACGGCGCTCCTGCCGGGCGGCTCGGCCGAGCTCGAGGCGAGCCAGCTCTTCACGCTGCGCGCGGGCGAGGGCCTCGTCGCCGCCGCGCCGGGCTTCGACCTGGTCGCCTCCGTCGCCGGCGCCGGCCGCTGGGCGGTGCGCGACGCGCTCGGCGGCGTGACTCCGGCTCCGCAGACCGTGGTCGAGCTGATGCCGTCGGGCGACAAGAGGCTCATCGCCGCCTTCACGACGAGCGAGGCGTTCAAGGGCCCGTACCACGCGGCCACGGTGAGCGACGCGCGCGGCACCGTTCTCGTGGTGACGGCGTTCGACGCGCTGCTCGCGGCGCAGGTCGAACCCTCGCGCGACTTCACGCTCGCGAACGCGCCGGTGCTCGAGGTGAAGCTCGTGCCGCTGAACCGCAGCGAGATCACCTCGCTCGTGCTCTTGCCGCGCGAAGAGGGTCGCCACGCCGAGGGCTGGCTGCTCAGCGCGGGCCGCCTGTTCCAGCTCAGGGCCGACAACCCGACCGTGTGGAGGAGCACCGAGCTCGCGCTGCCCGCGGGCGAGCCGCTCGCGCTGTTCAACGACGGCCCGCGGGCGCGCGCCGGCTATCGCGACGGGAGCGTGTACGCGCTGCCCGGCCGCGTGCGCGTCGCTCCGCCGCTGCCGATCGGCGCGGGAGCCGCCGTCGACTTCGCCGACGTGTGCGGCCAGGTGCTCGCGCTCTCGGACCGCAGCGTCTTCCGCCTCACCGTGATGCCCGCCGCGAGCGAGGGCGAGTGGCAGCCGGTCGCGCTGCCCGAGGGCCCCGGCCGGCCCGCGCGGCTGCACGCGACGAGCGACGGAGCGTTCGTGTTCTTCACCGACGGCCGCGTGGTGCGGCTGGAAGGGGTGGTGTGCCTGTGAGCGCCTTCTTGACGCTGCTCGTGCTCGCCGCCGCTCCGTTTCGCGCGGCCGACGTGAACCCGACGCCGAGAGGCCCGGCGAACAGCAACCCGCAGCGGTTCGCCGCAGCGGGCCCGGTCGCGTTCTTCTGGGCCGACGACGGCGTGAACGGCGTCGAGCTGTGGCGCACCGACGGCACCGACGCAGGCACCTACCTGGTGCGCGACGTGAGGCCGGGGGTCAGCGGGTCGACCTCGCCCGAGGCGATCGCGGTCATCGACGCGGGCACGGTCGCGTTCAGAGACAGCCAGCGCCTCTACGTGAGCGACGGCACGGCCGCGGGCACGAGGCGAGTCTGCTGCGGGTCGCTCACGGTGCAGCGCTTCCTGGTGCTGCCCGACGGGCAGATTCTCATCGCGGCCTCCAACGGCAGCGCCACGCGCCTGTACCTCGCCGACGGGTCGGACGAGGGCGCGAGCCTCGTCGCCGGCGTGAACCCGACCGAGTTCCTCGGAGTCGTCGGCAGCCGCGCCGTGTTCTTCAGCACCAGCCCGAGCGCGCTGTGGGCGAGCGACGGGACCGCCGCCGGCACCGAGTCGCTGCTTCCGCTCTCGGGCTCAAACTCGCGGCTCGTCACGGTGGCGAGCGGCACGTACACGTGGGGCTTCTCGGGCGGGCAGACGGTGCTGGTCCGCACCGACGGAACGCCGGCGGGCACGGTGAGCTTCGGCCCGTTCAGCGGCGGAACCGTGCAGGGGCGGCTCACCGCCTCGCAAGACCGGCTCATCTTCCCGGGCTTCACGGCGGCCACGGGCTCCGAGCTGTTCACGTGGGGAGGCGACGCCGGCGACTTCCCGCTGTTCTCCGACATTCGCGACGGTGGCAGCGCCTCGCCCACGTCGGTGACCGGCTTCCAGGGCGGAGCGCTGTGCCTCGCGAACGACGGCAACAACGGCCCCGAGCCGTGGTTCGCAGACTCCGCCGGGACGCCGGTGCAGCTCGCCGAGATCGCGACGGGCACCTTCGGCCTGACCATCCCCGAGTTCGTCCCGAGCTCGGGGCGCGCGGTGTTCGCCGCGAACGGCGGCAGCGTGACGCAGCCCATCTGGGTCACCGACGGCACTCCCGCGGGCACGGTGCCCTTGACGACGCCGGTGACGGGCGCCGCCGCGAGCCAGGTGGCCGCGTTCGGCAGCGGCTGGCTGTTCCTGTACCTGCCCGGCCCGGGCAGCGCGAACGACCCGTGGTTCACCGACGGCACCCCGGCGGGCACGCGGCTGGTGCGGAGCATCTCGCAGCGCAGCACGCTGTCGTCGTTTCCGAACGCGTTCGGCTCGGTCGGGGAGCGGCTCGTCTTCATCGCCGAGCACCCGGTCGACGGCTACGAGTTCGTGGCGTACGACGTTCACGACGGCGGCGTGGTGTCGCTCGGCGACCTCTACCCCGGCCCGTTCGCGGGAGGCGGGTGGGGCGTGCTCGGCGAGCTCAACGGCCGGCTCCTCGTCGCCGCCCAGGCCCCCGCGACCGGCATCGAGCTCTACTCGACCGCCGGCCAGAGCGGAGACCTGACGCTCGTGAAGGACATCTGGCCGGGCCCCGAGAGCGGCGACCCCGGCTTCTTCGACCTCGGCGTGGGCCAGTACTTCGGCGTCGTCGCGGGCGGCAAGCTCTACTTCCGCGCCTTCGACCCGATCGCCGAGGCCGAGCTGTGGGAGACCGACGGCACGCCGGCCGGCACGAAGATGATCGTGGACCACTACCCCTTCGGCAACGGCATCCCCCAGTACGAGCACCTGATGACGCCGCTGCCCGACGGCGGCCTCGTGCTCGTCGCGCGCGACGTCAACGGCGACCCCGACTTCTACCGCGTGACCGCCGACGGCGGCTTCGTGCTGCTCAGCGAGACCTGGCCGACGTCCATCGCCCGGGTCGCGGACGAGCTGTTCATCGACCTCTCCGACCTGGGCGGCCCCGCCGGCTGGGAGCTGTGGGTGACCGACGGCACCCCGGCCGGCACGCGGCTGTACGCCGACGTCGTGCCGGGGCCGTCGGGCAGCGCGCCCGAGTCGCTCACGGAGCAGGGCGGCCGGCTCTTCTTCTACGGGCGCGAGGGCACCACGAGCGAGGCGCTCTACGCCGTGGTCCCGCCGTCGACGGCGGTGACGAAGCTGCTCACCATCGGCCCCCAGACCGGCCCCCAGACGATCGACTACTCGAACCTCACCGCCGGCCCGAATGGCGTCTACTTCTGGCTCGACACTCCCGACGCCGGCCGCGAGCCGTACTTCGCCGACACCGACGGCGCGCGCATGCTGGGCGACCTGGTGCCGGGCCGCGACAGCAGCGACCCGGCCGAGTTCACGCTCGCCGGCGGCCGCATCTGGTTCGTGGCGTCGAGCGACGTGCACGGCCGCGAGCTGTGGACGAGCGACGGCACGGTCGCCGGCACGCGAGAGGTCGCCGACCTCGTGCCGGGCGCCGGCGGGTCGGACCCGAAGCGGCTCTTCCCGGCGTACGGGTGGCTGTTCTTCAACGCGAACGACGCGCTCGCCGACGAAGAGGTGTGGGCGCTGCCGCTGACCGAGGGCCCGCCCTCCATCACCGCGCAGCTCACCGGGCAGACGGGCGGCGACGGCGGCTGGTTCGTGAGCGACGTCGGCGTCACGTTCACCGTGACCGACCCCGTCGTGCCGATTCTCTCGAGCTCGGCGTGCGGCACGTCGCGCGTCGACATCGACGGCGGCTTCGTCGGCAGCACGGTGGTGACGCAAGACGGGCCCGACACGCAGCTGTCGTGCTCGGCCACGACGTCGGGCGGCACCAGCAACGTCACGGTGAGCGTGCGCCGCGACGCGACGGCTCCGCGCGTGACGTGCCCGCCCACGGTGGTGGCGCGCGCGACGTCGGTGTCCGGCACCGTCGTGACGTTCGCCGCGCCGGTGGCGGTCGATCAGATCGACCCCGCGCCGCAGGTGACGCTGAGCCGGGCGTCGGGCTCGATGTTCCCCCTCGGCCGCACGCTCGTCACCGCGACGGCGACCGACCACGTCGGCCACACCAGCGAGTGCGGCTTCGAGGTCGACGTGCGCGACGGTACGGCTCCGGTGCTGACGTGCCCCGAAGCCGAGCAGGCCGCTCAGGCCGGGGTGCCGTTCGAGTACGCCGCGAGCGCGACCGACGACGCCGACCCGCTGCCGATGCTCGCGTTCAGCGCGCCGAGCGGCACCGTGTTCCCCGCCGGGCGCAGCGCCGTGACGGTCACCGCGGTCGACGCCGCGGGCAACCTCGCGTCGTGCGTGTTCTTCGTGAACGTCGAGGCCGCCGCCGACGCGGGCGGTGGCGGCGGAGGCGTGAACGGCTCGTGCGGCTGCGACGGCTCGGGCGGCCTCGGGCTGTTCGCCCTGCTCGTCCTCGTGCGGAGGAGGCGCCGATGATGCTGGCGCTCCTGGTGACGCTGCTCGCGGGCGCGCCCGCTCCGGCCGAGAAGCCGAAGCTGATCGTGCTGCCGCTGTCGGTCGCGGGCGGCGTCGAGCCCGGCATCGGGTCGGCGCTGAGCGAGGCGGTGACGACCGAGATCAGCGCGCGCGGCTTCTTCCAGGTGCTCTCGAGCAAGGACGTCGAGACCCTGCTCAGCGTCGAGCGGCAGCGCGAGCTGATGGGCTGCTCCGAGGAGTCGACGAACTGCGTCACCGAGCTGGCCGGAGCGCTCGGCGCCCGCTTCGTGCTCTCGGGCTCGGTCGCGCGGCTCGGCGAGGCGTACCAGCTGAACCTGCAGACGCTCGACTCGCAGAAGGCGCAGCCGCTCGGGCGCTCGACGCTGATCGGCAAGGACCTCGGCGTGCTGCGCGAGCAGCTGAAGTACGTGGTGGCCGAGGCGACTGCGACGCCGCTGCCGCCTCCGCCGTCGCGCGTGCTGCAGTTCTCGCTCATCGGCGCGGGCGCGGCCGCGGTGCTCGGCGGAGCGCTGGGCGGCCTGCTCGCCATCTCGCAGGAGCTCGCGCTGCAGCGTGAGCTGGCCGCGGGCGACTCGAACCCCGCGGTGCTGCGCGAGCGCGGCGACTACCAGGCCGACGTCGAGGGCTTCATCCGCCCGGTGAAGACGGTGTCGCTGGTCGCCATCGTCATCGGCGTGGCGCTGATCGTGACCGGCGTCGTGAAGATGCCGAGCGAGACGCAGGCGACCGGGCCGCAGATCTCGTTCGTGCCGTCGCTCTCGGGCGGCGCGCTGGTCGGGCGCTTCTAACCGGCGACGCGCAGCAGCCGGCTCACGCCGAACCCCAGCAGCGCGAGCGTCGCGAGCAACAGCAGCGGAGCGAGCACCAACGTCGCGATGACGGGCGTGCGCCCGCGGTACGGCGCCTTGCCCGCCTTGATGCGCCGCCACTCGATGGCGGCGAGCACGAAGCCCGCGATGGAGGAGGGCCCGGGGACGATCATCAGCACCAGGAACAGCAGCGCCGAGCGCAGCCCGAACGCGAGCGCGACGGCGAGGTACCCGGCGCCGGTGATGGCCAGCGCGCCCTTCGCGGCGGGCGAGGCCGGCACGTCCATGCGGGCGGCGCACTCGGAGCAGTACACCTCTTCGCGAACGAGCTCGACGCAGTCGCCGCAGAGGAAGCGGCCGCAGCGCTGGCAGACGTCGACCGCGGCGACGCTCGCGTGCGTGCCGCAGCGTGCGCCGGCGGGGATCACGCCGCCGCAGCCGGAGCCGCGGCGGCCTTCTTGCGCGCCCTCACTTCCCAGAGGATGCCGAGCACCAGGAACCCGACCGCGCCGATGGCCGAGCCGACGGCCTGCCACTGAATGAGCGCGCCCGAGATGCTGTGCGAGATCTCGGTGCAGTTGCAGAGCGCCTGGCCGGAGCGCGGCGTGTGGTCCCACGCGATCGCCGCGGGAGCGATGAAGTCGACGACCACCGTGCCGAGCACCGCGCCGATCAAGGTGAACAGCACTACGGTTTTCACGCTGGCCATGATCGCGGTAGATAACACCGGTGCTGCTCGCCATCGTCGGCCAATGTTTCATTCTGCTGTCGGTGACGTGCTACGTGCTGACGCTGAGGCACGCGTTTGGGCGCAGCCTCGGCACCGGCTTCATGGTGCTCTGCGTCCCGCTGTTCGCCATCTATTACGGGTTCGCGCAGTTCGAGCACCGGCAGAAGGGCTTCATCGTCGCCGGCACCTGGGGCGGGCTCGTCGTCGGGGTCGTGCTCCGCACGGTTGGAACGCTGCATTACGGCGGGGCCTGATCCCGCTTCGGGTGGCACATGCTCGCTCCAAGTGGGTGGATCACCCCGCACGATGTAGTCCTCGGTGTGCCCGCTCAGCCGGTCTGATTCCGGGGGGTTGGCACGGAATTCTCAGGGGCCTGTGAAGTGCACAGGGAGGGGGCATGGTTCGCTCAGCCCTCGTTCTGATGACCTTCCTCTTAGCGGCCCCGGCGTGGGCGGTCGGTGAACGCATCTCGGTGCCGAAGGGTCACGCCTTCAGCGAGCAGCTGCGCGAGACGCTCTGCATCTCGATGGAGTGCGGTGCGGGAACCGACGCCTCGGTGACGGCGAAGGTGATCAAGGGCAACAAGGCTGAGATCAAAGTCTTCTCTGCGGCGGGCGCGCTGAAGGCGACGGTGACGGCGCCGCTGGGCGACGACGGCCGGCTGTCGTCGATGGACCTGGTGGCGGCGACGAGCGGCATCATCCAGGGCATCGAGGGCGCGGAGCCGGGCAAGGCGGCTGCGTCGAAGGCTCCGGCGGCCTCGTCGAAGTCGAAGAAGGCGCTGGCGGCGAAGGCGAAGGCGAAGTCGAAGCGCGCCATGAAGCTGGCCGCGAAAGCCCGCGGCGGTCACTCGCGCGGCTGATAGCGTCGCGCCGGCATGGCCGGCGAATCGGTACTCGCGACACAGGCGAAGCTCGAGCTCGAGCAGACCGATCGCGTCGTGCTGGCCGAGGGGGCGCTGCGCCGCGAGCAGATCGTGGCCTGGGCGCGCATCGCGGCCATCGTCGGCTGGGCCTCGACGATGAGCGTCGTCGGCGGGCTGCGCGACTCCGCGCCCGACTGGTGGCGCATGGGCATCGGCGGTCTGTACCTGGTGAACGCGCTGCTCGCCCTGTACGGAGTCCGCCGCGCGCTCCGCGAGACCCGCACCGGAGCGTGGCTGCGCCGGGTGCAAGCATGGTCGGTCGCGACCCCGGTCATCGACACGGCCTTCAACGTCGCCCTGCTCACCGCCCCGGTGCCTGCGGGGGCCGACCTGCACACGCTCCCGGCGCTGCACGCCGAGCGCGCGGCGGTGACGTTCGCGCTGCTCACCGTCCTCGCCGTCGCCCGCACCAGCTGGCCGCACGTGGCGTGGTCGGTCGCGCTCGCGCTGCTCGGCTACTTCTTCACCATCTACACGCCGTACTACCGCTACGGGCACGTCGGGCCGCGGCCGCTGTCGGAGGGCGAGACGGACCTCGAGTGGCCGATCTCGAGCGTGTACATCACCGTCGGGTACTGCCTGCTCGGCTTCATCGTGGCGCAGGCGCAGCGGCTGTTGCGCGAAGACTTCACGCGGCTGCGGCGCCTCTCGAACCTGAAGCGCTTCCTGCCCAGCCAGATCGCCGAGCGCGTGTACGCGGGGGGCGACGAGGCGCTCAGGCCCGTGAGCCGCGAGGTGACCGTGATGTTCACCGACATCCGGGACTTCACGTCGCAGAGCGAGAAGATGCAGCCGCACGAGGTGCTGCGCTTCCTGAACGACTACTTCGGGCACATGACGCAGATCGTGAAGGGCCACGACGGCGTGGTGAGCAAGTTCATCGGCGACGGCATGCTGGCGTTCTGGGGCGTGCCCGAGGCGAACGCGAAGCACGCCGAAGGCGCGGTGCGCGCGGCGCTCGACATGCGCAAGAAGCTCGTCGAGCTGAACGCCGCGCGCGCGAACGAGCAGCTGCCGCCGATTCACATCGGCGTGGGCGTGCACACCGGCATGGTGGCGGCGGGGCTGCTCGGCCGGGCCGACGCACCGCTCTCGGAGTACACCGTCATCGGCGACGCGGTGAACCTGGCCTCGCGCATCGAGGGGCTGACCAAGAAGATGGGCACCGACGTGCTCGTCAGCGAAGAGGCCTGGCGCGCGACGGCGGGGCGCTTCGCGGGCGAGCGGCTCGGCGAAGAGCACGTGAAGGGGCGCGAGCACCCGGTGGTGGTGTACCGCGTCGACGCCGTGCTCCCGTCGTGACGGCGGCCCTACGCCGCGTGGAGCGGGCCGGCGGCGCGAGCAGACGAGCCCTTCAGCGTCTCGAAGTAGTACTTGCGGAAGTGCAGCGTCGCGCGGTCGGTTCGCACCGACAGCTCCGCCGCGGGCGGAGGCACCTCGGGCGGCTGGCTCGACTCGACGACGGCCTTGTCTTCCATCGCGATGCGCCGGTTCGACGCGTTGAAGAGCGGGTTCAGCAGGGGCAGGCGGAGGAAGTCGCGGGTGCCGATCACGATGAGGCGCGTCGTCTCGTTCGTCAGCGGCACGCAGATGGCGTGCATGCGGAACGTGCGGCCCGGGATGGGGATGTGCAGCGCCATGATGTTGGGCCGGTAGAAGTCGAGGTGCCCGACCTCGCGAGAGGTGTCGCCGTCGATGACACCGCGCGTGCGGAAGCCGTGCGGCTGCTCCTGGAGCTCGACGTCCATGCGGGAGCCGGCGTGGAGGTACGGCCGAACGAACCGGCCGATGGTCTTCCGGTGGAGGAACGGCACGTGCGGCGAGTCGAGCATGTTCTCCATCACGCGCGTCCAGTGCGCCTTCCACTCCAGCTCGAGGTACGTGCGCGCGAGCGAGGGGTCTGAGAGCGCGTCGGGCACGACCGGCTCCTGGGGAGCCTCGCGCCCCGGCGCCGTGTAGACCCACAGGAGCCCGCCGGCCTCCCGCGCCGGCACGGGCGTGGCGAACAGCCGCTCGCGGCGGGCGTCGGGGTTGAGCGGCACGTCGCAGACGCGGCCGTGCCCATCGAACCTCCACGCGTGAAAGGGGCACTCGAGGCACCCGTCGGCGGTGCGCTTGCCGAGCGAGAGCGCGACGCCGCGGTGCGGGCAGCGATCGAGCATCGCGCGCGGCCGGCCGTCCCGGTCGCGGAACAGCACCAGCTTCTCGGCGGCGACCTGCACGGCGAGGGGGCGCCCGCCGAGGCGCTTGGACGCCGTGACGGGCGTCCAGACCCTCGAGAATCCTTCGAACATGGCTGACTCCACGTCGCGTACGAGCGGAGCCCGCAGGTCGTTTCAGCCCGGGTAGCGGGTGGAGCGCAGCGCGCCCTCGTCGCTGAGCAGGGGCGCGAGGTTCGGGTCTCTCAGCACGTCGCTGAGCGGCACCTCTTTCCCGTCGAGCTCGACCGTGCCGCCGACCAGCCGCGTGCCGTGGCTGTAGTCGGCGTAGGAGCTCTCGTGAATCCAGCTCAGCGGCTGAATCGGCTTCCCGTTCTGCTGGTGCCAGCCGTAGATGATGACGCGGTCGGGGTGGCTCTCGATGGCGTTGCTCAAGATGACGTCTTTCTTGTCTCCGGCGACGAGCGAGCCGGGAGGCGCGCCGGCGAGCTGGGCGTCGACGCGGCGGTCGTGCTCCGCGTAGTAGCCGTTCGACATCATCTGGGCGCCGGGCGGCAGCGGCTGCGGGGCGAGCTTCACGTCGGCCTGCTGGTAGATGGTGTCGACCATCTTGCGCGTCGGCAGCGACGTGCCGGTGGCGTCGGCGATGCGCTGGGCGGTCTGCGGGCTCATCGGGATGCGCACGCTGTCGGCGTCGGAGCCGATCTGCACGTAGTCGGGAATGACGCGGAGCTTCACGGTGTGCTCCGTGCCGTCTTTCGCCTTGCCGCGAACCGTGACCTCCTTCATCTCGCGCGTCGCGCTAGGGACGTTGCCCGCGAGGACCTCGCGCAAGATGGCCTCTTCGCGCTCGGCGCGGGACAGGTTCTTGGTCGCCTCGAGGAACTGCGAGCCGGTCATCGCGTCCGCAGCCCGGGGCGGCAGACGCTCCAGAGACGCCGCGGACGTGGACGTGGACGTGGACGCGGACGGCGTGCTCGTCGCGGGCGTGTTCGTCGCCGGCGCGTTCGCAGCCCCCGAGCCGAGCAGCGACCCGCGGGTCTGGGGCCCGACGATGCCGTCGACCTGCAGCCCGTTCGCGCGCTGGTACGCGCGCACCGCGGCGTTCGTCTTCGCGGTGAAGTTCCCGTCGATGGGCCCGGGATCGAACCCGGCGGCCTGAAGCCGGCGCTGCAGATCTTCGACGGCGGGTCCCCGGCTCCCCATGCGCAGCCAGCTCAGGCGGTTCGTGGTGATGCTCTCGACCGACGCGGGCGCGCCAGGCGGAGCCACCGAGGGGTTCGCTCCGCCGGTGTTGTGCATCACCGACATCACGCGCCAGCTCGACGGAAAGCCGTCTTTGAGGCTCACGCGCTGCGAGCCGTCGCTGTTCACGTTGTTCGACCCGATGAACTGCGGCCGGCCGTTCTCGTCGCGGCCCTCGAACACGACGACGTGGCGGCCGGTGGTGCCGTCGCCGCGCGTGTACTCGAACGCGACGACGTCGCCGGGCTGCGCGTGCTCCAGGTCGGTCTCGACGAAGCCCGGGTTCTGCCGCAGCCGGCCGATGAGGCCGGTCACGCTGGCGCTGCCCTCCGAGGGAGAGATCTGCCCGGTCGTGATCAAGAGCCCCGAGACGAAGTTCGCGCAGTTCACGTTGTCGCCGACCCAGTCCTGCATCGCGGCGCCGAGCGGCGTGTCGTTCGCGAGCTTCAGGTCGTGCGCGTTCTGGCCGAGCACCGACCGCGCGAGCTCGATCAGCTGCTCGCCCGCGGTCTTCTGTGGAGCTCCGCTGCCGAGCGAGACGGGCTCGGAGCGGCCGGCATCGAAGCCGTCGGGAGAGACGGGCGTCCAACGCTGAGGGGCGGTGGGCTGCGTCGTGGAGCGGGGCGAGTAGGGGGCGGTCTGAGAGATTCGCATCTTGTGTGGATGTTCCACACGAGCGGCGGATCGTTGTGTGGCCGCGCGGCCGAATCGGCCGATGGGCGGGCTGCAGTGCGACAGTGTGGCCTGTCAGGCCACAGCTACATCACGTGGAGCATCAACGCGGTCACGGCTGCGGCGCCCGCAGCGGCGAACGCGAGCAGGGCCCAGGGTGAGCTGAGCAGTTCGCGGGTTCTCTCGGCCATCTCTTCTTCCATGGTGTGCAGCTGATCAATCAGCGTGCCGGCGGGCTCTTCAACAGCGAAGGGCGCTTGGCATTCACCGAATCGCTCACGCCATGGCGCGACTGACGCACCCACTGGAGCTTCTCTGTCCGCGACAATTGCTTCAGCCGCGCCTCGAGTGACAGCGCCTTCGAGCGATCAGCCACTTTGCGCGACCACACCAGCGTCACGGGTAGGCGAGACCGCGTGTAGCGCGCGCCGCGGCCCGAGTTGTGCGCGGAGATTCGCCGCTCGAGATCGTTGGTCGCGCCCGCGTACAGCGAGCCGTCGGCGCAGCGCACGAAGTAGGCAAACCAGCGCTGACCTCGGTGCGCCATCGGGGTTAACATTACCTTCGATGGCCGAGGAGCTCGACGAAAGAGCCAGGGAAGTGCTCAAGGCGGTGGTGAAGGAGTTCATCACCCAAGGTGAGCCCATCGGCTCGAGCACGCTCACGCGCCGCGGTGAGTTCGAGGTGTCTCCGGCCACGATGCGCAACGTGCTGGCCGAGCTCGAGGAGCTCGGCTTCCTCGAGAAGCCGCACACCTCGGCCGGCCGCGTGCCGACCGACCGCGGCTACCGCTTCTTCGTCGACTCCTTGCTCCAGCTCAAGGAGCCGGGCGCGCGAGAGCAGCAGCTCATCCAGCAGGGCCTCGCGGTGAACGCAGGCGTCGAAGAGCGGCTCGCCGAGGCGAGCAAGATGCTGCACCAGCTGACGCAGCACGCGAGCGTCGTCATCACGCCGCGGCCGAGCACGCTGGTGGTGACGCGCATCGAGCTGGTGCGGCTGCGCGAGGGGCGCGTGCTCGCGATTTTGGTGGGGCCGTCGGGCCAGGTGCAGAACAAGCTGCTCGCGGTCGACTTCGCGCTGACGGTCGACGAGCTGGTGGCGGCGTCGAACTTCCTGAACGAGCTGTTCGCGAGCGGCGTGACCATCGACGACGTGCGCGCCAAGATCCTCCAGCAGCTCGACGGCGAGCGCGCGCAGTACGACGCGCTGGTGCAGAAGGCGCTGAAGCTCGGAGCGCAGGCGACGGAGCCGACGAACGAGCGCGTGCTGATCGAAGGGCAGGGCAGCTTCCTCGAGTCGCGCGAGTTCGCCGAGGACGTGAAGCGCATGCGCGCGCTGTTCAAGGCGCTCGACGACAAGCACAAGCTGCTGGCGCTGCTCGACCGCGTGCAGCGCGGGCGCGAGATGCGCATCTTCATCGGCGCCGAGAGCGAGTTCAGCTCGCAGGGCGACGTGACGGTCATCGCGAGCCCGTACGGCAGCAAGGACGCGGTGCTCGGCGCGGTGGGCGTCATCGGCCCGACGCGGCTCGACTACCAGCGCGTGATTCCGCTCGTCGACTTCACCGCCCAGGTGCTGAGCCGCGCGCTCGACGACGAGTGAGCGCCAGAATTTTCGGGTCGGCTCTCAGTTCGTGTCGGCGAGGTGGCAGGTCATGATGTTGTACTTCACCGCGAGCCCGCGCAGCACCTTGCTGCGCTGAGCCCGGTTGGCGCCGCCGATGGCGTACATCAGCTCGCGGCCCTCTTTCGTCTTCACGTTCGCTTCGAGGTACGCGCCGATGGCGGCGAGCCTGGCGCCGGTCTTGGCGTCAGGAGGCACGTTGATCTTGTCCGGCGCGTCGCAGATGGTGATGAGGTCGTCACGGAAGCTGTGGCAGCCCGTGAGCGCCAGCGCCGCGGCCGCGATGAGGGACGCGCGTTTCATGGGGGCGCAGTGTACCGCTTTCGGGTGAACGCGGCGTACAACGCCGGCAGGACGAACAGCGTCAGCAGCGTCGCCGACACCAGGCCGCCGATGACCACGGTCGCGAGCGGCCGCTGCACCTCGGAGCCCGGCTCGGTCGAGAGCGCCATCGGCACGAAGCCGAGCGACGCCACCAGCGCGGTGACGAGCACGGGGCGCAGCCGCAGCTCGGCCGCCTTCACGATCGCCTCGTGCGGAGGAGTGCCGCCCGCCTCTTCGTGCTTCGCGAACGCGACGAGCACGAGGCCGTTGAGCACCGCGACTCCGAACAGCGCGATGAAGCCGACGCCCGCGGAGATGGAGAACGGAATGTCGCGCAGCCACAGCGCGACCACGCCGCCGACCACCGCGAACGGAACGTTCACGAAGATGAGCAGCCCCGCGCTCACCGAGCGGAACGACAGCCAGAGCAGGAAGAGAATGAGCACCAGCGCGACCGGCACCACGACGAGCAGCCGCGCCCGGGCCGCGAGGTAGCTCTCGAACTCGCCGCCCCATTCGACGCGGTACCCGGCCGGCAGCGGCACGCCGGCGACCGCCGCCTTCGCGTCGTTCACCACCGACATCAGGTCGCGGCCGCGCACGTTCAGCTCGACGACGAGCCGGCGCGACTGCGCCTCGCGCGAGACCTGGGCGGGGCCCTTCGCGAGCTCGAGCTCCGCGACGTCGCCGAGCGGCACGACCTGGCCGGTGACGCTCCTCAGCGGCAGCGCGCGCAGGGGCTCGAGGTCGCCGGAGTAGCCGTGCTGCACGCGCACCACGATCGCGAACCTGCGCTCGCCCTCGAGCACGTGCCCGACGGGGTGCCCGGCCGCGAGCGTCTCGGTGAGCTGGTTCAGGTCGGCGACGGTGAGGCCGTAGCGCGCGAGGCGCGCGCGATCGGGGCGGATGCGCAGGTACTGCAGCCCCTGCGTCTGGTCGACGCGCACGTCGACCGCGCCGTCCACGCGGCGCACGGCGGCGGCGACGGCATCGCCGAGCCGCGCGAGCTCGTCGAGATCGGGCCCGTAGATGAGGATGCCGACGTCGGAGCGGATGCCGGCGACCAGCTCGTTCGTGCGCATCTGAATCGGCTGCGAGATGGCTCCGCCGATCTCTGGGGAGCGCGCGAGCGCCTGCTCGAGCTCTTCGGCGATCTCGGTCTTGGTCACGCCCTTGCGCCACTCTTCGCGCGGCTTCAGCATGATGTAGAGGTCGGACTGCTCGATGCTCATGTAGTCGACGGCGATCTCGGGGGCTCCGACGCGCGAGACCACGTGCTCGACCTCGGGGATCTTCAGCACGTCGCGGCTGAGCGCGAGGTCGGTGCGCACCGACTCGCTCAGCGCGGCCCCGGTGAGCCGCCGCGCCTCGATGATGAGGTCACCCTCGTCGAGCACCGGCACGAACTCGGCGCCGAGCCGCGAGAAGAGCGCGACGGCGAGCGCGAGGGCGGCGACCCCGATGCCGACGGTGACGGCGCGGTGGCGCTGCGAGCGCTGGAACAGCCAATGAAACGGCACGCGCGCCTTGCGGATGAGCCACGTCTCTTCGTGGCCGCCGGCCTTCGGGCGGACGAAGAGGCTCGCGAGCACGGGCACGAGCGTCACCGAGAGCACGAAGGCGCCGCCCAGCGCGAGCAGCACGGTGGTGGCCATCGGGCGGAACAGCTTCCCCTCGGTGCCGGTGAGCGCGAGCACGGGGAGGTAGACGATCGCGATGATGGCCTCGCCGAACGCGCTCGCGGTGCGCACCTCGTTGACGGCCGACTCGACGGTGGCGATGCGCTCTTCCGGGGTGCGCGGGCGCTTCTGAGAGAGCCGCCGCACGACGTTCTCGACGATGATCACGGCGCCGTCGACGAGCAGGCCGAAGTCGATCGCGCCGAGGCTCATCAGGTTTCCCGAGAGGCCCAGGGCGTTCATCACCGTCACCGCGAACAAGAGCGAGAGGGGGATGACGGCGGCGACGACGAGGCCGGCGCGGAGGTCTCCGAGCAGGAGCAGCAGCACGAGCACGACGAGCGCCGCGCCCTCGAGCAGGTTCTTGCCGACGGTCGAGATGGTGCGGTTCACGAGCGTCGAGCGGTCGTAGAACGTGTCGAGCGTGGTGCCCTCGGGCAGCGTCGGCTCGAGCGCCTTCAGCTTCGACTTCACGGCATCGGTGACCCGGCGCGAGTTCTCGCCCTGCAGCATCAGCACGACGCCGACGGCGACCTCGCCCTTGCCGTCCATCGTGGCGGCGCCGCGGCGCAGGCGGGCCCCGAAGCGGACCTCGCCGACGGTGGCGACGGTGATGGGGACGCCCTGGGGAGTCGCTCCGATGACGACGCGCTGCAGGTCCTCGAGGCTCTGCACGAGGCCGTCGGTGCCGATGACGATGTGCTCGCGCTCGTGCTCGATGTAGCCGCCGCCGGCGTTCGCGTTCGACCTGGCGAGGGCGTCGGCGACCTGCGCGATGCTGACGCCGGTGGCTTGCAGCCGCGCGGGGTCGAGCACGACCTGGTACTGGCGGTCTTGTCCGCCGAAGCTGTTGACCTCGACGACGCCGGGCACGAGGCGGAGCTGGGGGCCGATGTACCAGTCGAGCTGCTCCTCGAGCTGCATGAGGGTCATCGAGTCGTTGCGGATGACGAACTGGAAGATTTCACCCAGGCCGGTGGTGATGGGGCCGAGCTCGGGCTCGCCGTAGTGTGCAGGAATCGAGCGGGCGGCGTCGCCGAGGCGCTGATCGACCTGGGCGCGGGCCCAGTAGATGTCGGTGCCGTCGTGAAAGACGATGGTGACGACAGAGATGCCGTACTTCGAGACGGACCTCACCTCGGTGGTGCGGGGGATGCCGGCCATCGCGCGCTCGACGGGGACAGTGACGTACTGCTCGATCTCGACGGCAGAGAGCGCCGGAGCAGAGGTCAAGACCTGAACCTGAACCGAGGTGACGTCGGGGACGACGTCGACAGGGAGCTGAAGCGCGGAGCGAACGCCGACACCGATGAACAACAAGGTGGCAAGAAGAACGACGCCGCGGTTGCGAAGGGACCAGCGGACGACGGCGGACAGTAAGGTCAACACGAGCCGAGCCCCTGGCCTGACCCGCGCCGGTGACGTGGCCCGGGCACGAACCCGTGAACGAACGCGGACGCGTACCCGGGCCCGAACGCGTACGCTGACCCCAGCCCCGACCCGAGCC